>Ga0209536_100010033_pt1 | contig 14006 bp, 12 predicted proteins | sample DeeMarSeWOR28_12_FD_187461 | JGI IMG/M metagenome (GOLD analysis project Ga0209536, IMG submission 187461) | Marine sediment microbial communities from White Oak River estuary, North Carolina - WOR-2-8_12 (SPAdes) (version 2) | ecosystem: Environmental > Aquatic > Marine > Intertidal zone >...
GCCGTCGCCGAGCCGCTCGCGCAGATCGCGGCACCGCTGCGCGGTCCGCCGATCCTGCCACACCAGCGCCCGGTGGAGCGGCTCGCCGGTCGCTCGGTCCCACGCGACGACCGTCTCTCGCTGATTGGTGATCCCGATGGCCGCCGGCGTCTCGCCCGCATGCTCGATCGCCTCCCGGGCCACGGCCAGCGTGACATCCCAGATCTCCGCGGCGTCGTGCTCCACGTGCCCGGGTACCGGGAAGTGCTGGGTGAACTCGCGGTACGCACGTCCAAGGACGGACCCATCCGATGCGATGACGAGTGCGGTCGAACCAGTCGTGCCTTGATCCAAAGAGAGCACCGATGACATGCCAAGCTCCCGGAAACGGCTGAAGATTGAATATCCAATATCGAATGGGGGAACGTCGAAGTGGAGATGGGCGTGCTGCGAACTGCAAATCACGATCCTTCAGCGTTCGGACTTCCCCCAGTCGATATTCGATATTCCACCCCGGTTCACACTTTCTTCATCCCGCTGGACGTAGTCTCCGTCTCGACGGAGCCCCTCAGGAGATCCCCATGTCGGTCCGCACCATCGACGTCCGCGAACAGGTGATGGCGAAGAACGACGAGCTGGCCCGCGAGGTCCGCCGCCGACTCGCCGAGCACCGCGTCACGGCGTTCAACTTCGTCTCCTCCCCGGGCTCCGGGAAGACGCTCCTGCTCGAGCGTACCCTCGACCGGCTGTGCTGCGCGCTCGAGATCGCCGTCATCACCGGCGACGTCCAGACGCAGAACGACGCCGACCGGCTCGCGGCGCACACCGACAAGCTCGTGCAGGCGGTCGTGACGGGCGGCGCCTGTCACCTGGATGCCAAGCAGATCCTCGCCGCCCTCGAGCACATCGATCTCAACCGGACCGACCTCATCTTCATCGAGAACGTCGGCAACCTGGTCTGCCCGGCGAGCTGGGACCTGGGCGAGGAGGCCAAGATCGTCGTCTTCTCCGTGACCGAAGGGGAGGACAAGCCGCTCAAGTATCCGAAGATGTTCCGTGAGGCGGACTACGCGGTGCTCAACAAGATCGATCTGCTCGAATACCTCGACTTCGACGTCGACCGGGCTGTCCGCAACGCGCACCAGATCAACCCCGACCTGCGGTTCTTCGTGACCTCCGCGCTCACCGGTGCGGGTCTCGACGACTGGTGCACCTTCGTCGAGGCACACACCCGCGACGCGATCGTGGCGTAGAGTCCCACTGACACTTCAGCACTCCCAGCGCGTAGTGTATCCTCAACGCCGACAGGACCGCGGCGGCGCGTGCCGCCACCCTTCACTCTTCACTCTTCACGACGTCGGACGACCTCCATGCGATTCGCACTCGTCCCCGCTGCTCTGAGCTGCCTCGCCGCCGCGACGCCCGCGTCCGCAGGCGCTCAACACCTCACCGCCTACGAGCTTCTTCTCCGGCCCGTGCGCTACGAGCTGGACCTGCGGCCCGATTTCAGCGAGGGCACGCTTGCCGGGAGGGTGCGGCTCTCGTTCACGAACGTGGGCGACGCACCGACGACGGAGGTACCGCTGGTCCTGTACCGCCTGATGACGGTGACGGAGCTGACCGACGGCGACGGTCGGCCGCTGCCGTTCGCACAACGGGTCACCGCGTATGACGACTTCGGCAAGCTCCAGGTCAACTTCATCCGAGCAACACTGGACGACGCGATCGCTCCGGGCGACACGGCAACGATCGCGCTCGCGTACGAAGGCTACCTGCTCGGCTACGCCGAGACGGGCATGCTGTACGTCAAGGACCGCATCGACCCGGCCTTCACGATGCTCCGACCCGACGCGCGCGCCTACCCCGCCCTGGGGTATCCGTCAATGGCGGCGACGCGGGCGGCGGGATTCGCACCGTCGTTTCACTACCGCGCGCGGATCACGGTGCCTGACACGCTGGAAGTTGCCGCCTTAGGCCGGCTCGTTGAGCGACAGGTATCGGAAGGACAGGCCAGCTACGTCTACGAGAGCCAGCAGTTGGCGTGGCGGATGGACTTCGCGATCGCCCGCTACGGCGTGCTCGAGCGCGACGGACACCGCGTGTTCCACTTTCCCGAGGACTCGGCGGGTGGCGCGCGAGTGATGCGGAACCTCAGCGAGGGCCTCGACCTGTTCACCCGCTGGTTCGGTCCCCTGCGGGGCGATCCGCGGTTCACGGTCATCGAGATCCCCGACGGCTGGGGCTCCCAGACCGACGTGACCGGCATCATCCAGGCGGCGGCTGCGTTCCGAGACTCCACCCGCAGCAACGAGGTCTATCACGAGGTGTCGCACCTGTGGAACGTGACGACGACCGACGGCCCGGCCCCGCGCTGGGAGGAGGGCCTCGCCTCGTTCCTCGAGGAGTTGGCGGTGGAGGAACTGGAGGGCCGCCCCGCCGTCCGTGGCGAGGCAACCCGCATGCTCGCGTCGGCCGTCAGGTTCTTCGACGAACGGCCGCAGTACGCCGGCGTCCCGCTCGTCGAGTACGGGCAGCGGGAGATCACCGGTCTGTCCTACCGGGTGGGGATGGTGTTCTTCACAGTGCTGCACGAGCTGGTCGGGCCCGATCGATTCAACAGGCTGGTGGGCGAGTACTACCGGCGGCACGCCGAGTCAGGCGGGAGCACGGCGGAATTCGTGCGTCTGGCCAAGGGGGAGGCCGGCCGCGATCTCGCGCGCCTGTTCGACGAGTGGTTCTACACGACGGACTGGCTCCAGCTGGCACGACAGGGCATGACAGTCGAGCAGTTCATGGAGCGGTACTGATCGGCTGGGCGCGGCACGCGACTCACTCGGACCGAACAATCCGGAGCCGTTTCACGTACTCGACCCCCAGCGTGTCGCGCCAGATTCCGTAGACCGCGTCGCCACGGAACCGCACCGCGTCAAAGCGTTCCGGGAACGTCACCACGCCGAGGTACCGCCCCTCCGCATCGAACACGTCCCACTCCGGCGAGCCGAGCCGAAGCGTCACGTCCGCCAGGAAGAGTTCCGGGTCGGTGGGCCCGATGTCGAGCGAGTCCCCTCCCGCTCCTGCGGCAGTCGCAGGCCGCCGCACGCGCTGAGCCCAGAGCGTACCCTCGGGGCCGGTCGCGAGCGCAAATACAAACGGCAGCGCTGCCGCGACGTTGACGCCGCCCAGGACGTTGGAAACGAGGGCCGCGGGAAACGTCTGCTCGATCGCCAGCGCGATCAGCGCGCGGTCCCGCTCGCCGACCGCGTGCGGTTCGATGGCGCGCGACACGATCGTCGTCGGCGAGCCCGCAGCATCGTAGCGTATGAGCCGATACGCGCCACCATCGTACACCCAGACACTGCCATCGCCGGAGCGCGTCCAGACGGGCTGCGGAGCGAGCAAGGTGTATCGTGCACCGGTGTCCGTCAGCCTGATGGCGTCGTGTACGGGCAGCTGCATGGCGGTATCACTGAGGGTGCCCGCCGGGCTCTCTGCCACCAGCACATCCGCCTCGCCGAGTCGTGACGGATCCAGCAGTCCGAACCGCAATTGCGCCAGGAGTCGACCGTCTCGGCGCATGGCCCAGCGGAGTGGGATGCCGGCGCCGATGTCGAACGGCACGGCCCCGACCACCGTACCGTCGATCAGGAAGCGGCTGACGCGGTAGAGCTGGAGATCCGGAATCGCAATCGTGTCACCAGGACCGACGAAGCAACCCGCCAGCGTGCCACCAAGCTCTCCCGGCCCGGCTCCCAATCCGGCGAACGTCCTCGCCAGATGTCCGCCGCTGTCGAAGACGCGGACCGAGCCGACCTGGCGATCCACCACGACGATATCGCCGGCGGAACTCACGCACACTCCGGCAATCGCGCCGAAGAGGTAGTCCGGATCACCCTCGACGGCGCCGATGACGAGATCCTCCACCACGCGCCACTCGGCCCCGCCAGGCCACAGGCCGGTTGCGGGATTCCGGACCACGGTGATACCCGCACTGTCGGACACGGTACCTGTCCACCCGGAGTCCGCGCGCTCTCCACCCGAGCACCCGATGGCCAGCGCAGCAGCGAGGCCGCCTACGGCCCGAGTCCTCGGCCGACTCGTCCATGCACCGCGCATACCCCCCTCCTTTGCCTGCACTACTCCGTGGCGTACGCCCGGATCGCCTCCTCGAGCGGCGGTCGCAGCACGCCGGCGTCCGTGACGATGCCACTGATCAGCTCCGCGGGCGTCACATCGAACGCCGGATTGTAGACCTGCGCCCCGGGTGCCGTCGGCAGCTCCTCCGCCGCGCGCTGCTCGATCGGGATCGCCGCACCGGTCTCGAGTCCGAAGTCGAACGTGCTGCGCGGTGCGGCGACGTAGAACGGGATCCCGTGCGCTCGCCCAAGCACGGCAAGTCCGTAGGTGCCGATCTTGTTGGCACTATCCCCGTTGGCGGCGATACGATCGGCACCCGTGATGACGAGATCGACCTCGCCGGCGGCCATGAGCGACGCGGCCGCGCCGTCGACGATCACGCGGCAGGCAATGCCGGCTCGGCCCAGTTCCCACGCCGTGAGCCGCGCTCCCTGCCTGAGCGGGCGGGTTTCGGTAGCCACGACGTCGATGCCCTTGCCCTCTTCGTGCGCGACGTACACCGCCGCGAGTGCCGTGCCGAGCGCGCCGGTGGCAAGCGCGCCGGTGTTGCAGTGGGTGAGCACGGTAAAGCCGGGCTCGATGAGGTCGGCACCGTGCTCGCCGATCGAGCGGCACATGCCGACCTCGATGTCCCAGATCCGCTGCGCCTCGTCGTGCAGCGCACGGGCTAACTCGACACCCGATCGCCGAGCCGTGATGCCGTCGGCTGCCGTGCGGCGCATGCGATCGAGCGCCCACCTGAGGTCGACCGCGGTGGGCCGCGTACCTTCAAGCTCGGCGGCCGCTTTGCCGATCCACTCTTCGGTGAGCTCGCCGCCCTCCCCACACCGCCGAGCCACGGCGGCGAGCCCCATCGCGGCCGTTATTCCGATCAGCGGAGCACCGCGCACCCTGAGCGACGCAATCGCCTCAGCCACCGCGTCGATGGTCTCGAGGTCCACGTAGACCTCTTCCCCCGGCAGACGGGTCTGGTCCAGGATACGAATACCCGCCTCGGACCAAGCGATAGGTTGGACGGTGGTCATGGTGGGAGGATCGAGGGAGAGAGTGGGGACGTCAAGGTGGACGGATGGACGGATGGACGGATCGGAGGATCGTCCGCCCGACCGTCCGTCCGTTGCGCGCTGCACGTTGCACGTTCTCTCCCGCCCAGCTACACCCGAAACAGATAGCTCAACTTGACGAAGAAGCCGTCCCGGCGCCGTTCGAGCCCGGTGAACCGGAACGCACCCTCCTCGCTGAGCGTGCTCCCGTAGCCCGCGAACACCACCGTGCCCGGCGTCGGCCGGAACGAGAACAGCCAGTCCACCTGCAGGGTGTTGCGCACCCGTCTGGTCGTGCGCTCGAAGACACCGGTGGTAGGGTTTCGAATCAGGATCGGGTCCTCGGTGCGCGAGTTGTCCCGGAGCGAGTCTCGCGTCTCCGCGTCGTACTGGCCCACGAAGCGAACGAAGATCGCCCGGGTGATCTGGTACTCGAGCTTGAGCCGGGGAACGCGCCTGAGCCCGACGGTGCTCCCGTCGTTGGGACGGATGTACTGCTGATGGTTGTACAGCACGCCGACCCGCAGCTGCTCGGACGGGCGCCACTCCAACTCGAACGTCCCGATCGCGATGTTGGCGGGCGCCCATTCGAAGAAGTTGTCGTCGCGCCCCACGATCACGAAGCCGTTCGCCGAGAAGTGCTGGAAGCGCGGAGTGCGGAAGTTGACGGCGAAGTCGATGTTGGTGAGCCGAGGGGTGCCCGTGAAGGGGATGGTATCGACCACTCCCTCGGCCGACCGCTCGATGGCATAGTCGGTGTACAGCTCGGCGGGATACATGAACGACTCGAGCAGGAACGACGAACCCAGTCGCCAGCCACCCCGGAGGTTCACCCCGAAGTTGAAGTGGATCCGCGGATCGTTCGGGATCGTTCCGTCGAAGAAGCGGTCCCAATCCCACCGCCCGTCGAGCAGGATGTTGCCGGTCCAGCTCTCGACGGTTGCGCCCGGTGCGCCGACCTTCGTGTACCGCGGCGAGATGCCGACATAGGTGATGCCGGCGCGGGAGACGAAGCCGCTGCCCGCGACGAAATCGGGGTGGAACCCCCGCGTGCTCACGGTGAATCCGAAGCTGCGGCCCGCGCGGGTGAGCTGGGCCACCCACATGGGCCCCCAGCGCGTCTCCCCGTCGATGCGGGTCGCACTGCCGCCTCCCTGCGCCGTGAGGGCGTACTTCTCCGAAAACACCAGGCGGCCGTCGACCGCGGCAACGCGGTTGAAGTTGTCGCCCTCGATCCGGTCCGTGTAGGCGACTCCCAGCGTGTTCTGCCCGCCCAGGTCGCGGCGCACCCTGAGGAGATTGTAGAACGGGTGATCGAGCCCGCCGAGCGACTGTGCCTTGGCATCGGCGCCGGAGAGGAATGCGACGTTGGTGCCGGCGACCTTCCCCGTGAGCTTGGCAGCACCGATCGGATCGACCAGCCGACGGGTGTAGATCAGTTGCGTCGGTGTCTCGAAGTACTCGATCCCATCGAGGAAGAACGGTCGCTTCTCCGGGAAGAACAGCGCCTGCCGGGGATCGTACACGAGTTGCGCGACGTCCGCCTCCACCTGCGAGAAGTCGGGGTTCGCCGTCCCGTTGAGCGTGAGGTTGCTGGTGATCCCCCAGCGCACGTTGCCACCCACCTGCGGGCTACCGCCGCCGTAGTCCCAACCGGCCTCCGTCGGCGTGCCCGTGACCGTGGACGTCACCTCGGGGTTGAGGTCCAGCACGAGGCCGCGCCGCAGCTCGGTCAGGCCGGTGAGCGTGCCGGCTTGGGCCAGGAACGAGGCGTTCGTCTGCAACACCCTGGTCCACGTGTGCTCGTGTCCCGAGTACTGCACGTGCCGGATGACATTGATGCCCCAGTCCTGGGGTGACGTCGCCTGGTAGCGCAGCGTCTTGAAGGGGATGCGGATCTCCACCTCGTACCCGTCGGCGACGAGACGCCCCCGCGACTCGTACACGAAGTCGGGGCTGAGGTCGATCGCGTAGGCCCCGGCCGTCACCGTGGTGGTGAAGTTCGCGCTGCGCTGCGCCGCGTCCCGGAGCGTGCCGTCGGCCTGCACGCCGACCGGATTCACGCCGAACAGGTAGGCCTGCCGCCGGTCGTTGAACGTGTCGAGCAGAATCTCGACGTAGTCGTCGGCGGCGATCCTGTCGCGGTCGGCGAGCGTCGCGCGGACCAGTGCGGAGTCCTGATAGGCCCGGATCCCGAAGTAGATGGCAGTCTCGCTGTAAAAAACCGCCACCGTGGTCGAGTCCTGCGCGGGACGGTCGTCGGTCGGGAGATACTGGAAGAACCCGTTCAGGATGGCCGCCTGCGACCACACCGGCTCGTCGAGCCGGCCGTCGACGGAAACCTCGGGGCTCGTGATCCGCGGGAGCGGCACTTCGGGGGGCGGGTCACTGGACGCACTTACACTCACGGCCAGTCCCAAGACCGGTACGGCGAGGACTGTCGCTACCATATAGGTAGCGAATATAGGTATATCGCCGAGTGGCGCCAGCGCACCTCTGGTGATTGCCTACCCGCTGCCCTACTTCAGCGCGCAGTCAGAACTCGATCACCGCCGACAGAACCAGGCGACCGTCCGGCGTCGGTATGAGCGCGACGGGCGCCGATGGCTGTGCGAGAACCGGGCGCCAGTCGTCGCGGCTCGAGAAGGCGCCGATGGCGAGCCCGATGAGCAAACCCCACACTGCGCCACCCGCCACCCCCGAGGCGACGCAGCCGGCCCCGTTACAGACGAAGTCGTTGCCTTCGTCATCCGCTGCCATGGCAACGCCGAGCGCCAGTCCAACGGCCCCGCCGATCAGCAGACCCTTGCGGACCCCTTTGTCGATGTTCGAGCGCCGGCCGGCACTCACCTCGAGGCGGGTAACGGTCGCCATGGGCACCGCCGTGGTGTCCGTCGACCGTGCCCGTCTGCCGTGCCCGGGCTGCAGGGTGCTCGTCTGACCCTCGAGTACCAGCGTGTCACCCCGGATCGCCAGCACCGAGCCGACCTCTTTGCTGAGATCGAGCGCGGGGGCCGTGATGCGGACGCGGCTCCCCGGCTCGACGCCGCCGGCCTGCCCTGCGAGCGGAACCGCGACCAACAGGGCGGCGCTCGGCACCCCAACGATGGCGATGGATACGGACCGCATGGGACACTCCTGAGGTCGTGGTGTGCCCATGATGTCGTAGAGCCGTCAAGTAAGTGTCAGGCATCGTAGGGAGTCGGTTCGTCCAGCGCCCGCCGGTCACGAGGAGCATCCGGTCGATCAGGACGTGGCAGGTCCAACCGCGCTAGCTGCGCACTCGGCCGCGGCCGGTGTTGCGCTCCAGCAGGTACACTGTGGCCGTGATGACGAGCGGCATCGCGATGCCGGAAACAGCAACCACGGTTACGCTCGGAGGGGGCGGTCCGAAGGCGGCCATCACCTGCACGACCAGAAGGACCGCTGCGAGCACCAGCAGGCCTATCCGCAGGCGTCGGGTTGCGAGCCGACCCCTGCGCAACATCCACCACAGGGCACCGAGGAACAGCGCGAGCTCCAGCGTGAGTGCCGGGATCGGGAATGCCCAGACCCCGAGACCCACCTTCATGCGTGTGCCCATGAGCGGCAGATCGGGGCGGTGCACCAGGAGATCGAGAAACCAGTGCGCCAGCACCGTGCCGCCCACGACGAGCGCGAGCCCACGCACCCGCCCCCACTGCACGAAGTTGGCGTACCCCATCGCCGCCACCAGCGACCAGATCCCCGCCGCGACCAGCGAGTGGGAGAACGGGACGTATCGGAGATCGAGCGGGTTGGCGGCGGTAATGCCGGGCTCGATCGCGATCCGCTCGATACCTAGAGCCACGAAACCGGACCAGATGAGGTCGAGCAGGAGCGCGGCGAACACGAGCACCCAGAGCGGGATCTCGCGGTCGATGGTCTTGGCGACGAAGGCGGGGGCGAGGTGACCGACGAACATGGCGCGAATGATGAATCGGCCGGAACTCGATGTCTACTCGCGTGGGCGGGCCCCGACCGTCATGGAACGCGACGGCGACTCCAACCGGGCGACCGCTGCTCCGGTTTAGCCCCGTTCCTCCCCACCCTCGCGCCGCAGCCTCCACCACCTGACCCAGTATCCCACCACCCCTCCGTAAACGAGCCCGCTCAAGACGATGGTGAAGTACTCGAGCGCCAGGTTGGGCTCGCGCCGCACGATGTCGCTCAGTGCCAGCCAATCGAGCAGGAGCAGCGCGGCGACGATCACGATCGTGAGGACGACTCGCATCCGATCAGCGCATTCGTTACCGGACACCCCGTCCGGTGGTCATGACGACGCCGTCGCGCCGCGGATCGGCCGCCCCCCGCCACTGCCCGCGCTCGAGGGCGACGGCGTGCACGCCGCCGAAGTAGGCGGTCAGCTCGCCGGGGATCCAGTCGGCGCGCGGCGGCTGCAGCACGAAGCCCGCCTGCTCCAGCGCCTCCGCATCCGCCGCCATGGGATACTCGACGAACAGCGCGCTGTCGGGAATCACGTGGATACGGGGCATGGCGACCGCGTCCGAGATGCCGCGGAATCCGTCCATCCACAGCTCGCCCACCTGGACCACCGCCGAGATGATGCGGGCGCTGCCGGGGCTGCCGAGTGCCAGCACGGGGTGTCCGGCGCGCGAGACGATCGTCGGGCTCATCGACGAATACGGCATCGCCCCGCCGCGCAGCGCGAACGGATGCGACGGATCGTCCAGCACGAACTCCCGCATGTAGTCGTTATAGAGGAACCCGAGCGACGGTGTGGCCACCTTCGCTCCGAAGGCGTAGTTGATCGACGCCGTGACGGCGACGACGAGGCCGTCGGGATCGACAACCGAAAAGTGCGTGGTGTGCCCATCCCCTTCTCCGACCAGTCCGCCGGTGACGTCCTTGGCGACCCGCGTGCGCACGTCCGCCTCGTAGTCCACGAGATCGCGGATGGGATGGTCCCGCCGCTGACGGTGCCCGATCCGAAGCGCCTCCGCGATCCGCAGCAACCGCTCCGTGTCCGCCGGGTCGAGCACCGCTCGATCGGACCGCTCGAGCAGGTTGAGCATCTGCAGCACCACCCAGCCACCACCAGGCGGCGGCATGGTCGCAACCTCGAAGTCCCGATACGTACCCTCGAGCGCGAGGAGCACCGGAGGCTCGGGCAATCCCTCCAGATCCGCTAAGTCGAGCCAGCCCGCGTTGGCCGCCATATCGGCTGCGATCTCCCGCGCGATGGCACCCCGGTAGAAGTCGTCGGCACCGTCGTCGGCAAGGCGCTGGATCGTCGACGCGAGCACCGGCTGGCGCCATGCCCGGTCGCGCCGCGGCGGCGCGCCGCTCGTATCGAGGAAGAGCGCAGCCGCCGACGGGCTGGCGGCCAGTTCCTCGGCGAAGCGGTCCCAGATGTCTCTGCGGAATGGGCCCGGGATGAAGCCACGCTCGGCGTAGCGATGCGCCGGCTCCAGCAGGTCGGCCCAGGCCATCCGACCGCTGCCGTACTGCCGCCATGCGTATGCAAGCGTGCGCACGGTGGTGGGTACGGTCGTGGCCCGGTGGCCGACGATGTCTGCGGCGACGGTGCCCTCGGGTGTCGCCGTCGGGGCGTACGACGTGCCGTTGATCACGAGGGGATCGCCGGCGGGTGGGTACAGCAGGATCTGGGTTTGCCCGCCGAGGCCCGACATCGCCGGTTCGGTGACGGCGAGTGCGAACGAGATCGCAACGGCGGCGTCGATGGCATTCCCGCCGGCCTCCATGATCGCGATCCCAGCCTGGGCGGCCTCGGGTGTGGGCGCGGCGACGACTCCGACGCCGGTACCCGGCGTCGGGGGCCGGCAGGCGATGAGTGCAAACGCGACGACGAGCAGCCACGCGGCGACACGGAGGCATCGCATGCCGGTCACGCCCGGGAGAACCGGCGGCCGCCACTGCCGGCCGCCCGTCCGTCGGTCCGCCCCTCCATCTGCTCGTCTAGTCACGCGCCCCCGCGAGATACCGCTGCTTGAGCATCTCGAGGTGATGCCGCTCGTGCCCGACGATGATCCACGGGACCGCCCGTACCGTCATCTCGGCGCCGTTGGCCACGCCGCGCCGCTCCAGCATCGCGTCGCTCATCCCGCGAAACAGCGCGAGCGTCGCCGCGCGAACCGCCCGATACTCCTGCACCAGCTCCCGCAGCAACCGCTCGGCCGCATGGGATTCCCTCACGTAATCGTCCTGCTCGAAACCCGGCAGCGGCGTGGTGTCGTTGCGACTGAATCGCAGGGCCCGATACGCGAAGACACGCTCCACGTCGATCATGTGCACCACCACCTCCTTGACGGTCCACTTGTCGGCCGCATAGCGATAGCGGGATTGCTCCTCCGTGAGATCGTCGAGCAGGATCGCGAGCTTCTCGACCCCACGCTCGAGCAGTTGGAACACATCACCGTCCGGTACGGCCGCGAGGTAGCGGTCGTAGTACGGGCTGTACTCGCCGGACTGCGGTCGGGGAATCGCCGGTGGCATGGGGATCGCTCCAGACGAGGGGATCGGCGGGAAGTTAGTCGCCGGCGGGGGACGGCGCGAGAGACGGGACGTGAAACGTGGCAGGTGAAACGTGAAGCGATGTGAACGGTACGCTGATGCCGCTGAGGGAGTTCAGGGCCTACCCGTCGCACCGTGCACGTGGCACACAACGACGGGAAGGACGGCACGGTATCCCGTCGTTCCCGTCCCTCCCGTCGCTACGACAACGGCCCGGTGGCACGTCCCGTGTTGCCGACTCGGGGGGCTAGTCTGAGTTGGTCGGGGACGGCCAACCGGGCCCGATACCGACGCGGCCGCTCACGTAAAGACGATCTGCCCCCCCGCGGCCATCTCGTAGAACTCCCCGACGGTAATGATGTCGGTGACGTGATCGACGAAATCGCTCTTCTGAAGCTTGAACATGTCCACCGATGCTTTGCAGGCGTAGATACCGGCGCCCGTATCCGCGATCATCTCGACGAACTCCGCGATCGGGGGGATGTCGAGCTTCTCCATCTCCTTCATCATCATCTTCGTGACGAAGGAGGACATACCGGGAATGGCGCCGAGCAGCGTGGGCATGTGCAGGCCGGGGTTGCCCACCGTGGCAACCTTGATCTTGTGCATGCGTTTCTTGGTGATGGCATCCATCCCGAAGAACGTGAAGAACACGTTGGCATCGATGCCCTCCATGCGCGCACCGTTGGCCATGATCAGGCCGGGGTAGATGCCTTCCAGCGAGCCCTTGGAGATGATGATCGAGACCTTCTCGATCGTCTGAGGCTGTGCGGCGGCCGCCGTGGTCTCTGGCATGGTCGTCGTCATGATTCGTCTCCCTTCAGCGCGAAGGCGGCTCAGATGCAGCCGCGGGGCTTCGGGATGCCCCCGATGCGCGCCGCCAGCTTGGCCGGTCCTTTCGGGAACAACTGATACAGCTCCTTCATGGGCACGCCCGATTCCTTGCCCAGCGCGCGGATCGACGGCGCCGACCCCTTCGCCAGGAACTGGTTCCGCATGTACTCGATCACCAGCCAGTGCCGCTCCGTGAGCGCAGCGATGCCGACCTCCTGCGCGATCTCGAGCGCGATGTCCCTATTCCACTGCTCGGGCCTCTGCAGGTAGCCCTCGTGGTCGGTGTCGACCTCGTGGCCCGCAATCGTCATGGTTGTGGTTGCCGTCATTGGATCCCCCCCTGAAGGTTCAGGCGACGTAGGTCGCTTCGGATTTCGAGTCCTGCCGCTTCGGCGCTCCACCCTGCACGTGCTGTGGGCCGAGCTTGGGCAGATCCCCACGCTGCTTGCCACGCATTTGCATCGCGGGCGGTACCCCCGGGATGTCCCGGCCGGGGAGCAGCATGTTCCAATACACCCACTTGAACGCCAGCTTGCCCCAGTGATTGATGCGCGACTCCTTGAGGAGCGGCATCGGGCCGACTGTGAACGGGAACCGGCCCGGCAGGGGCTCGACGTCGTAGTTGAAGTCGATGAGCACGGCCTTGCCGCGTCCGGTCTCGATGAAGCAGTTGGCGTGACCGTCGAAGGCCGGCTCCAGCACCTCGCCGGCCAGGTAGCGCTCGATGTTGTCCGTCAGGATCTCCGCCTGGAAGTGGGCCACCGACCCGGCCTTCGAGGTCGGAACGTCGGTAGCGTCGCCGAGCGCGAACACGTTTCGTTTGCACCGGGCCTGGAGCGTGTTGGGATCGGTCATGACGAAGTTCATGTCGTCACCGAGCGCCGGTGACCGACCGACGTAGTCCTGACCGACGTGCACGGGCACCGCGACCAGAAGATCGAAGTCCACGACCCGCTCATCCCACGAGATGAGCTTTCCCTTCAGACCGTCGACCTCGCCGGTGTTGAACTCCGCCTCGAGCTTGATGCGCTTCTCCTCCAGCAGATCACCCAGCGCCTTCGCCGCAACCGGCCTGGTGAACGCCCCGTCCAGCGGCGTGGCCAGGGTGATCTCGACGCGATCGCGCATCCCCTTCTTGGTGAAGAAGTCGTCGGCGAGGAACACGAATTCGAGCGGCGCGATGGGACACTTGATGGGCATGTCGACCACGTTCAGCACCAGCCGCCCACCGCCCCACTTCTCGAGCGCCTTCCCGAGCGCGGTGGCACCCTCGAGCGTGTAGAACTCGAACATGTTCTGCTGCCAGCCCTCGCCCGTCAGCCCGTCGGTCTCCTCGGGCGCGATCCGCGTGCCCGTGGCCACGATGAGGACGTCGTAGTCGAGGGTACGCCCGTCAGCCAGGTACACCCGATCCTCGTCGGCCTCGACGCGATCGATCGACGCCTGTACGTACGCCACACGCTTGCCGAGCTGCCGCGACCGGGGCGCAACGGTATCGTCGGG
>Ga0209536_100010034_pt1 | contig 14003 bp, 11 predicted proteins | sample DeeMarSeWOR28_12_FD_187461 | JGI IMG/M metagenome (GOLD analysis project Ga0209536, IMG submission 187461) | Marine sediment microbial communities from White Oak River estuary, North Carolina - WOR-2-8_12 (SPAdes) (version 2) | ecosystem: Environmental > Aquatic > Marine > Intertidal zone >...
TCGCCCTTACCATGGTCGAGGCACCACTGAGCGTGGTCTGCGAGAAGCGCCAGCTCGGTGATGCGGCCCAGGGTCATCGCGAAGCGTCGAGCGCCGGCTTCGAGAAGCTCACGCTCACCCAGCGTTGCTGAAAGCCACTGGCTTGCGTGTCCTGTCGCAGCGCGACCGCAGTGCACCGCGGCCTGCAGGCGAGGATCGCTCGCGGCTTCGAATCGCACGCGCATCTCTTCGGTGAAGGCTGCCCAGACGCCTTCTTGCTTGAGGGCGCGAAGCGTGTCGAGAGAGAGCACGTTGGTGGTTCCCTCCCAGATGGGGAGGACCTGGGCGTCTGAAAGCAAGCGCGCGAGCCCGGTGTCGTTCACGTACCCGGCACCCCCGAAGGATTCGAGCGTCTCCGAGGCGACGGTCACGGCTTGTTTGCCGGTGGTGAGCTTCCCGATTGGGGTGAGAAGCCGGCTGAGCAACTGCTCGGCATCCGATGCCTCGCCCGCTTCGATGCGCCCGAGGAGCTCGACCACCCGAAACGCCAAGAGGAATGCGCCCTGCGCCTCGGCCACCGTGTCAGCCATCGTGTCCACGTGAAGAGGCTTGTCGATGAGAGTCGCGCCGAATGCCTCGCGCTTGTCGGCGTAGTCGCGCATGAGCGCCGCCGCACGACGCATGCCGAGCACCGCCGCTACGGCATTCCACGTGCGCGTGATGTTGAGCATCGGCGTGATGTTGCGAACGCCGTTTTCGAGTCCCGCCACCGGAATCGCCTCGACGCCATCGAGCGTGAGCTCCGCCGTCGGCAGCTTGCGCGTGCCGAATTTGTCCTTGAGTCGATTGATGTGAAGGTTTTTGAGCCGGCCTTCTTCGTCTCGAAGCTCGAGGTAGAACATGGCCAAGCCTCGGCCGCCTGGGGGATTGCCCTCGGGGCGCGCGAGGGTGAGTGCCATGTCCGCAGTCGTTGCCGACGTGAACCATTTGCTTCCGTAGAGGCGCCAGGTGTCGCCGTCTTGCCGCGCGACGGTTTCAGTCTGCCCGACATCAGAGCCGCCGATCCGTTCGGTCATCCATTGCCCGGATGTCCACATGGTTTTCGGATCTCGCGACAAGAGACGCGGGAGAGCGTGATCGATGAGCGACTGGTTTCCAGAGTCGAGCAGGCTGCGCGCGGCCCCATCGGTCATTGCCAGCGGGCAGTTGTAGGTGTCGAGCGAGGCCTGCACCATGTAGTTCAATAGGTGCTGGTGAACGCGCGCGTACGGACCGAGCTCCGCGTTGTACCCGGCCGCGACGAGGCCATGCTCCGCGCAGATCACCTGTGCGCGTTTCCACACCTCCGTGACCTCGACGTGATCGATGCGATTGCCCCACGGGTCCCATTGCGTGTGCACGGGCTCGTTGTGGAGATCGGCGAGGGACAGCTGATAGAGCTCTCCGCCGTTGAGCTCGCCTAGCTCCCGGTACTCCGGCTCGACGCGCTGGCGGAGCTCCGCTGGAAGCGTTCGCTCGAGGTACTCTTTCAGAAGAGAGTCAGAATCGTATTGATTTCCCAGGGTTGGAGGTGTCTGGCGGAATTCCATACATTACTCGACTTGGCAGAAGATGACGATATGTGAAATCATCATACGCTTACTCGGCACCAGAGTCAATCAGGTCGGGAGGGGTTGCGGCGTCGAGGTGCTAGAAATGGCGCATGATCCCCATCAAGGTCGCAGGCGCCTCGTTGAATCAGACGCCACTCGACTGGGCCGGCAACCAGCAGCGCATCGAAGCGGCGATTGAAGAGGCCAAGGCGGCGGGGGTTGGGCTTCTGCTCTTGCCGGAGCTGTGCACGACCGGTTACGGATGCGAGGACGCGTTTCTCGGACCGGACGTGGCGGAACGGGCGTGGGCAATGTTGACGGAGCTCGTGCCGCTGACCGCGGGCATGGTCGTGAGCATCGGCATGCCGATTCGGCGGCGTGGCGGCTTGTACAACACGGCTTGCGTCGTCGTCGATGGGCGAATCGCGGGGTTCTCCGCCAAGGAGCACCTTGCAGGCGAAGGACTCCACTACGAGCCCCGCTGGTTCAAGTCGTGGCCAAACCATCACGTCGTCGAGCTCGAACGGGACGGGCAGCGCTATCCGTTCGGTGATGTCTTCTTCGACTTCTCAGGCGTGCGCGTCGGGTTCGAGATCTGCGAAGACGCCTGGGTCGCGCAGCGCCGCGGCGCGCTCGATGGTCACGCGATGGACATCATCTTGAACCCGAGCGCCAGCCACTTTGCGTTCGGCAAGAACGCGGTCCGCGAAAGGTTGGTGCTGGAAGGCTCTCGCTCGATGGCGGTGACGTACGTGTATGCGAACCTCCTCGGCAACGAAGCCGGCCGCGTGATCTACGACGGCGGCTGCTACATCGCGCAGAACGGGAAAATGCTCGCACAGTCTCCCCGGCTCACCTTCGACGACTTCGTCCTCACGATGGCGGTGGTTGATGTCGAAGCGTCGCGAACGGAGCAAGTGCGCACCACCAGCTTCAAGGCGGACAGCACCGACCCCGGTGTGAAGCGGATCAGCGTGGATTTCCAGCTGCCGACAGCCCGGATGGAGCGGAAGGTGCCGACGGTCCCAGCCTGGGAGCAGAGTAAGCACCACAAAGAGGAGGAGTTCATGCGCGCGATCACGCTCGCGCTCTTCGACTACCTCCGAAAGAGTCGGTCGCGCGGCTTCGTGCTGAGCATCAGCGGCGGCGCCGACTCGGCAGCCGCGGCGTGCCTGGTTGCGCAGATGGTCGACCGGGCGATGGGCGAGCTCGGAAAGGAGCGATTTGCGGAGAAGGTGGGACTCGATGCCCGTCCGAGCGCCCGCGACTGGGTCGGGCAGCTCCTTTGCTGCGCATATCAACCAACCGAGAACAGCGGAGACGTGACCCGGAACGCCGCAACCGCGGTCGCCGAAGCGCTCGGGGCGACGTTCTACATTCTCGACGTCCAACAGATCGTCGACTCATACGAGCGCTTGATCAGCGACGCCGTCGGACGTCCACTTACGTGGGACGAGGACGACATCACGCTTCAGAACATCCAAGCCCGCGCTCGGGGCCCCAGCGTGTGGATGCTCGCGAACATGCGCGGCGCGCTGCTATTGTCGACCAGCAATCGCTCGGAGGCCGCCGTCGGTTACGCGACCATGGACGGGGACACTTGCGGTGGGCTCAGCCCCATCGCGGGGATCGACAAGGCGTTCTTGCGCCAATGGCTGCGCTGGCTCGAAACGGAAGGCCCGATGGGGATGAACCCCATTCCCGCACTCCGTGCGGTGAACGTTCAAACGCCGACCGCCGAGCTTCGCCCCAAAGGGAGCGAGCAGACCGACGAGGGCGATCTGATGCCCTACCCCGTGCTCGACGTCATCGAGCGGCTCGCAATTGGCGACAAGCTCCCCCCTGCCGATTGCCTGGAGGTCCTGAAGACCGAGTTCAGCGACTATGACGAGGACACCTTACGCGGCTGGGTGAGGCGTTTTTTCCAGCTCTGGTCACGCAACCAGTGGAAGCGGGAGCGCTACGCGCCGTCGTTTCACGTAGACGACAAGAACCTCGACCCGAAGACCTGGTGCCGGTTTCCGATTTTGTCCGGCGGTTTCGCGCAGGAGCTTTCCGAGCTCTAAGCCACCGTCGCGACCATACGCTCGATCTCTTCGCGAACGATTTCCGGTTGTTCCATCGCAAGAAAGTGCGTCGCGTCTTCGAGCACGATTAATCGCGTGCCCGGCTGGCACTTCATGAATGCCTCTCGAGATGCGCGTGAGAAGGGGGGGCCGTCGCTATCGCGCGTGATCAAGGTCAGCGGGCAACGGACCTTGCAAAGGGCGCGGTAAGGATTGGTCGTGGCGACGGCAAACGTTCGGCTCTCCCAGGCGCGATCACAGCTGAGGCGAACCCCGCCGTCACACGGGACCGTGCCGCCGTCGACATAGGCTTCGATCCACTCGCGGGGCCAAGTCCGGAACGGGCCCTTCCCGACGAAGTTCTCGACGGCGGCTTCTTTGGAAGCGAACTCCATGCGGCGCTTCGCGGCGAGTCGCGAAATCGGAATCAGACGGCCCGATTTCCCGAAGAAGCGGGCGACGCTTGCCGTCACGACGTGCTTCGGTGGAACGATGACGGGATCGACGAGCACCACCCCCCGTACTAAGTCGGGCCGCCGCGCCGCGACCTCCATGCTGACCGTCGCGCCCATGGAATGGCCGCCGAGGACGAGCGGGGCGGGCAGCGTCTCCGCGAGCGCTTCGAGGTCGCGGCGAAACGGCGTCCACGATCGAAGCTTCTGCGGATTGGCGGGGGCCTTGCTGAAACCGTGGCCCCGCGCGTCCATCGCATAGACGTCGAGCGCGGGGTCGAGCGATGCGTAGAGCTCACGGTAACTCTCGGCGTTGAACCCGGTCGCATGCAAGAAGTGGACGGTCGCTCGTCGCGCGCCGCTCGATGGGCGGCGGATGATCGAAAACTCCCCGAACTGTTCGCGGACAAGACCCTTCACGACTGCTTCGTGGGTGTCACTCTCTTGAAGACGCGCGCCACGATGCCGTCCGTGGTGGCCGGCATGAGGCGTTTCAGCGCGTCAGCCACACGCGCCTCCTTTGTGATCAGGACGCGCGGCGAATTGTACTCGATCGCTTTGACGATGCGTTCGGCGACGACGTCCGGCGTAGTACCGAGCCGATCGAAGAGGCGCTGGGTCGAGTCGCGGAGCTCAGCATGCGTGTCGGTCACCAGCCTCGCGTTCTGAATGATGTTGGTCTTGATGGCGCCGGGGTGAACGGAGGTGACTCCGATGTTGTCTTCGGCGAGCTCTGCGCGTAGCGACTCGCTGAAACCACGTACGGCGAACTTGCTCGCGACGTAGCTCGTTTGGAGGGGCGGCGCTATGATGCCGAACACGCTCGAAAGGTTGACGATGTGCCCTTCGCCGGAAGCCTTGAGATGGGGGAGGAAGTACTTGCAGCCATAGATGACGCCCCAGAGGTTCACGCCAAGAATCCACTCGAGATCCTCGATGGCGTGCTCCTCGAACGAGGCATAGACGGTGACTCCGGCGTTATTGACGAGGATGTGGGCCTCCCGGTGGGCTTCGATGACGGCGGAGGCGAACTGCTCGACCTGGGCGCGATCGGAAACGTCGACTACGTGAGCTGTAACAGTCGCGCCGGCACCCTCGAGCTCGTGCCGCAGACCCTCGAGCGCTGCTTCATTGATGTCGCAAATCGCGAGACGGCACCCTTTGTCGGCCAGTGCGATGGCGGTTTCGCGCCCAATCCCATGACCAGCACCCGTAACGACCGCAACCTTCCCCGAAAGACTACGCATCTGCGGACCGTACAACCCCCCACACCCTGTGCAAGCCGATCGCGATCCCGTTCGCTTTAGCGTTTCCGTTCCAGATCCCGGCACGGGCAACCGGCAGATCAACGCCAGGGCCGATCAATTCCACCGGGGGCCGCCCCACGCTGACGCAGGCTCTGCCTTCTGTTATGCTCGCCGGCCTCCATGGCCGGAAACAGGTATGAAGCCGAGGTTGTCGTCATTGGCGGAGGCCTCGCAGGAATGGTAACCGCACTCGAGTTGCTCGACGCCGGCAAACGTGTCGTCATGTTCGACGCCTCCACGCGCGAACGCTTCGGTGGCCTGGCGCTGTGGTCGTTCGGCGGGATGTTTTTCGTCGACTCACCAGAGCAGCGAAAGAACGGCATCAAGGACTCCGTCCAGCTCGCGATGAGCGACTGGGTTCGCTACGGCGAGCTCGACCCCGCCGACGTCTGGCCGTACCGATGGGCCGAGGCATATGTCAACCGCTGCACCGAAGAGGTCCGCGATTGGCTCAGCGCTCGTGACGTGAGCTTCTTCCGCGCCGTCAACTGGACCGAGCGCGGCTACTACGTGCCCGGCAACTCGGTGCCCCGCTTTCACATCGTGTGGGGCACCGGGGAAGGCATCATCCTCGCGCTCATCCCACGCCTCGAAGCACACCAGAAGGCCGGCCGGCTGCAGATCCATTTCAACCATCGGGTCGACGGCCTCACGCAGGAAGCGGGGCGAGTCGTCGGCTGTCACGGAACCAACGGGGGCAAGACGTTCGAGGCGCGCGGTGACGCCGTCGTCATTGCAGCTGGCGGCATCGCGGGAAACCACGACAAGGTTCGTGAGATCTGGCCGCGCGACCAATGGGGCGACCCGCCCGAACCCATGCTGAACGGGTCCATCCCCGAAGCTGACGGCAGGTTGCTCGACCGTGCCGAGGAGCTTGGAGCCAAGATCACCCACCTCGAAAAGATGTGGAACTACGCAGCCGGCGTCCGTCACTGGGCGCCGGAGTTCCCGAACTACGGATTGAGCCTCGTGCCTGGCAAGTCGGCGCTTTGGATGAACTACCAAGGCCGCCGTTTCGTCGATCCGCCGTTGGTAGGCTCCTACGATACATTGCTGCTGGTCGACCAAATCTGCCGCGAGAAGAAGAAGTACTCCTGGTTGGTGATGAATCGAAAGATCGCCGACAAGGAGTTCGCGGTGTCCGGCGCCGAGTTCAACGCGGCGGTACGCGAGAAGAAGCTCCTCACCTTCGTGTTGCGCCTGATCAAGGGGAACGGCGAGCAGGTGCAGGAGTTCATCGACCACTGTCCCGATTTTGTCACTGCGAACAGCGTCGCGGAGCTCGCAGGCAAGATGAACGGGCTGACCGGAACAAACGACGTCGACGCGGCAATCCTCGAGCGAGACATCGCTGCCTACGACGCCAACATCGCGCGTGGCTCGAAGTTCCAAAACGACGATCAGCTTCGCCGGATTGCACACGTTCGCCAGTATCTCGGCGATCGCCTCCGCACCTGCAATATGCAGCCGATTGTCGACCCGAACGCGATGCCGCTGGTTGCAATACGCACTCAGATTCTCACCCGCAAGAGCCTCGGCGGGATTCAGGTGGACCTCGATGCGAAGGTTCTCGACAAGAAGGGCAATCCCATCTCGAATCTGTTCGCGGTGGGCGAGGCATGCGGCTTCGGTGGCGGCGGCATGCACGGCAAGCGCGCGCTCGAGGGAACCTTCCTCGGAGGGTGTGTCTATTCGGGCCGCGTCGCGGCTCGAGCCATCCAAAGCGGGCGAGGCGTACGGTAACTCATGAAGCAAAGTAGTGAATGGTTGAGGATGCGCGCGCTCGAGAAGATCGGCGGGATAGAGTCGATCATGATTCGTCGCGCGCTCCCTATCGTTTATCTAGCGCTCGCGGTCGGAGTGCTGAGCACGAGGCCGATCGCGTACGCGGAGCGCTCGCCAGAGGAGCCGACCGCGCCCAAGAACATCGATCAGACTCCCCCCTTGGTGCCCATCCCCAACGCCCGGGTCTCCGAAGAGGGCTTACTGGTCGGGGGACAACCGACGCCCGAGCACCTCCGCGCAATTCAGGAAGCAGGATACCGCATGGTGGTTTCTTTGCGCGCGGAGGGCGAACAGGGAGATGAAGGCGAGCGGGCGGCCGTCGAGCGCCTCGGGCTGAAGTTCGTCTCCATTCCCGTCGCGGGGCCGTCAGGGCTCACCCAAGAGAACGCTCGCGCGCTCTCAAAAGTGTTGGACGAGCGGGATGTGCTTCCCGCTGTAGTCCACTGCTCGATCGGCGAACGGGCTGCGGCGCTGCTCGGCCTCGAGGCCTTCGTCGTCGATCGGCTCAGCGCTCCTGCGGCCATCGATTTGGCCAAGCGTCTTGGCATGAAGAAGCTCGAGGCCCCGCTCCGGGAGCGGATCCGCGAAATTTGCAAGGCCGATGCCTCCCGCAACTGTGAGGACCTGCGATGAGCAAGAACCCGAGCGCCCTGGTGCTCCTCGCTCCGGGGAGCGAGGAGATGGAAGCCGTCATCAGCATCGACGTGCTGCGCCGCGGCGGAATCGAAGTGACCGTCGCAGGACTAGACGGCACCGACCCGGTCCGTTGCAGCCGCGGCGTAGTCATCACGCCCGACGTGGCGCTGGACGACGTCGACGGTCTGTTCGATGTGCTGGTTCTTCCCGGTGGTGCAGAAGGCGCAAAGCGCCTCGCAGAGTCGAAGCGGGTCGGCGAGCTGCTGAAAGACCACGAGCTTGGCGGGCGAATGGTTGCTGCGATCTGCGCCGCGCCCATCGCGCTCCGGGCGCATGGCGTCTTCGAGGGTCGGAAGCTCACGAGCCACCCGAGCGTCAAGCCAATGCTCGAGGAGTGGTGCGAATACAGCGAACACCCGGTCGAGGCGGATGGCAACCTCATCACGAGTCGCGGTCCGGGCACCGCGTTTCCTTTCGCCCTACGGATCGTCGGTGCCCTGACCGACGCGAAACGCATGGTAGAAACTCGCGCGCCGATGATGTTCCCAGTTCAGGTGTCTTGACGAGGCAGCTCGGGTGGCCGCGTCACCCTGGGACGCACGCTCACGCTTGCGCGGGCAACGTACGAAAGCAGCTTCTGCACGGGCGTCCCAACGAAAAATCCTGGCGCCGTTGGAGTGCGATCGGGCTCGGGCACGGGAATGGTGGCGACCAGCGCCCCATCCCCGGTCGCGCGAAACCGCACTTCGGGGCTGAGCGATTCCATCATGCGCTTCGAAGCTTTGTTCTCCGCGAGAAGCTCCGACCGAAACCAGCGCACATCTCGCTCCCATGCGGCTTCGATGAGGCGCTGGAGCAGTATCGAGCCGAGGCCCTTCCCTTGATAGCTGTCGATCACGGTGACCGCGGGCTCGGCGGTATCCGGCTCCTCGGCTATGCGCACGAAACGCGCGCTCCCTACCCCTTCGTCTTTCGACATCAGGTGCCGCCGAGCCGCGCCAATCGCGAAGTGGTCGACACCGTCGACGTCGGTTAGGTACCGGAGCTCTCCTTCGGTGAGCCGCGCTTTGGGCGCCATGAAACGCGCATACCTGGAATCTGGTGATAGTCTCTCGAATGCAGCGCGAAGAACCTCTTTGTCGGACGGTTGCATCAGGCGAATATGCACCTTGTGGCCGTCCGATAGAGCCACCGACTCCTCGTACGAATCGTCGAACCGATAGCGACGTTCGTTGTCCCCCATGACGTCGGTACCCTAAGCACGATCGAGGGCGCGGACAAGCGCTTCCATCGCAGCGGCCGCCCCCATTCGAAGACGATGCTTTACAAGGTGTGAAACTTCACTCACCCCTGGGTTGATTTCTACCGTGAGCCCGCCCCTGCGGCGCGCGTCGATCACGGGTTCGGCGATGTAAGGGAACACGCTCGTCGTTCCGATCGAAAAGACGGCATCGAAGCCGCGCATCAGTTGCTCCTGCAAGACGCGGACCCGGTCCATCGGCAACATCTCGCCAAACAAGACGACCTCGGGCCGCACCAAAGAGTCGCACTCCGGACACGATGGAGGAATCGGCAGACCTGCATAGCTTTCGACCCGCCAACGATGACCGCAGCGCGTGCAGAGCAACCAGTGTACGTCGCCGTGAATGTCGATCACCTTTGTGCTGCCGGCGGCGTGGTGTAGCCCATCGACGTTCTGCGTGAGCGTCCAGACACGGTCGAAGCGGTGCTCTAGCTGGGCTATCAATTCATGCGCCCGGTTGGGACCCGCGTCCCGGCACGATCTCTCGATCTGATGAATGTACTTCCAAGTGATCGCTGGGTCCCGTCGAAACATCGCGCCGGAGAGCGCGGCCTCGATGGGGATGCCTTCATCGGTCTCTTCCTGCTCGTAGAGGCCGCCGATGCCTCTGTAGGTCGGGAGGCCCGAGTCGGCTGAGATGCCGGCGCCGGTGATGAACAGTACACTCCGGCTTTCCTTCAAACGGCGCGCAATCTTCGTGATCTGCTCGAGCTCCACTTGCTTTGGTTATCGTATAATCGCCGAATCGCCACCCGACGACAGTATCGACACTTCCGGTCGCCGGTCGGCTTCCCTATGTTCCCGCCATGTTCTTCTCTTCTGAAAAGAAGCTTCGAATGCCCACTGCCGAGCAGGCGCTGCCGGGCCGTACGTCGGAAATGCCTGTAGCGGCGAAGCACTTCGTCTTGGACGCTCCGCTTCGGGGTCCCTTTCCAGAGGACACCGAGCGGGCCATGTTTGGCCTCGGCTGCTTCTGGGGAGCGGAACGGAAGTTCTGGCAGGCGCAAGGCGTCTACACGACGGCAGTCGGCTACGCCGGCGGGCACACCCCGAACCCGACCTATGAGGAAGTGTGCTCGGGGCTCACCGGGCACAACGAGGTCATTCTCGTCGTCTATCGACCTGCACAAGTCCGGTACGACGACCTTCTGAAGCTGTTTTGGGAGAGTCACAATCCAACACAGGGGATGCGACAGGGGAACGACGTCGGAACGCAGTATCGCTCCGGTATCTACTTCTTCGATGACGTGCAACGCCAATCCGCGATCGCCTCGATGCAGCGGTACGAAGAGGCCCTGAGGGATGCAGGATATGGTCGCCTCACCACCGAGATCATTGCGGCGCCGCCGTTCTACTATGCAGAGGACTACCACCAGCAATACCTGGCCAAGAATCCTGCGGGCTACTGTGGGTTGGGCGGCACGGGCATAAGCTGCCCGGCTTGACTCGAAACCGTCGAAGGTACGATTCCGAGTCGCAGCGGGAATTCTCTGAATTCGTTCGCATTCTTTTGATTGACGTATCGGCGGCCGTTCCATGTATCCTGCGCGGATGCCCCACGGCGCAAGATGGGTGGAGGAGCCCCTGCGATGAAAATCAAAGTGTTGACGCTCGGCCTGCTTGTTGCCTGGCTAACCCCCGCGCTCGCGAGCGCCAACCCCGAGCCCACGGCGTACGACACCCGCAGCATCGGCATGGGGCTGACCGGCACGAGCTGGCTCGAACGGCCTGCAGCGCTGGCAATGAACCCTGCGAATCTCCAAGGCATCGACAAGATTGGCTTCACCTTCAACTTCACGAATCTGTTGGTGAACCAGACCGCGCCCGTTCAGGGCGCAGGCACGAGCCTCAGCTCCGGCCTCGGATACGGTCCCTTGCCTTCCGGGTTCCTCGCGGGACGAATCGCCCCACGCGTCGTCTTTGCCGGCGGCATCTACATCGAGACGGGCTATGGGTCCTCGTTCAGCAATGTCGAGTGTCTCGACGGCATCGCTGTGGACGACGACGGCAACATCCTTCCAGCTGGTGATTGCAACGACAACACCCCTCAGAACATGGATGTCACGTTCTTCGTTGGGGAGTTCGCAACGGGCTTCTCGTTCAAGGCCCACGAGAAGTTTTGGCTCGGCGTGGCCCTTCGCTTGCCGTTCTCGAAGCAGGTTGCGGACCTATACCAGAACGTTGGCGCGGCGCTGCCGGGGGGCTCCCCGCGGTATGGTCGCGTCAAGAACGACCTTGGCGGGGTCGGTCACCCCACGTTTCGCTTTGGCTTCCAGATTAAAGCACACGAGAAGCTCGATATCGGCTTGATGTATCGCATGGCGGGCAAGATCAGGCTCACAGGCACGACGGAGACGTCACTCCTCCCCGGCCTCGTCCTCGATTCGGAGGCCGATTGGTTCCTCCCTCACGCGTTCGCTGTCGGCATCTCGTCGCAGATCACGGAGAAGACGCTGCTCGCGTTCGACTTCCGAATGCAGTTCCATGGTGCGGACAAAAGCGGCAACAAGAACCAAACCGTCGTCGCCAGCAACAATGGCAATGTGCTCAGCACGATCGTGGTGCCGTTCGGCTGGAAGAACACCTGGTCGGTCAAGCTCGGCGTCGAGCATCGGTTCATCGATCTTTTTGCGATCCGCGGTGGCGTCAACATCGCGGAGTCAGCGACCACCCCCCTCTGGGCCCAGTACTTCACGCCGCCTCCCGGCTTGAGCGGCAATGTCAGCCTCGGATTCGGATTCTACTGGAACGACCGCAACAACCCCGCGATCAAAGACAAGTACATGCTCGATTTGGCCGGCGCGTTTGCGTTTACGACGGGCACCTTGGGCGATCCTCCAACGGAACCGCAGCAAATCCCAGGCACCGACAATTTGGTGACGATTTGCTCGAACGAGCAGGTCGTTCGAACCGGTTGCGCGGGAGACTACAAGGTGCTCACGTACTGGGCTTCCCTCTCGTTCACTCTCCAGTACTAGTCGGCTCAATCGGAACGCCGAGAATCGGCGCGTAGAGCGCTCGGTCGCGCCGTTTCCACCAGTGGCCGGTCGCCGTGCGCTCTTCCAGAGTCGTCGGCTCGTAGTTGTAGATGATCGCGCGGATCTGTTTCGGCGGTTCGTCTACAAACGGGTTGTTGCCCATCAATCGAATCACAGCGGGCTCGCCCTGGAGCAAGCGCCGCATCAGGTTTGCCAGCCACGGGTTTCGCCGCGCGTCGCCAAGCGCAGCAAACCACATCTGCCAATCGAGCCTCGGTTGGTGCGGCGCGACCCACGGAGGCGCGCGATCGAGCGCACCGGGCTTGTAGGAAAACACGTAGGGAGTCCAGTTCTGCCCGTCGCGGGTGCCCTCGAGCTCGATCTCGGACCGCTCCGTCGTCATCACCGCGAAGAGGCCGTAATTGTTGAAAGTGCCGAAGCGATACACCGGGCCGAGCCAAGCTGGGGGGTGTTTCCCAAACGTGCCTGCAAAGAAGATCGCCGCGGTCATGGCGATGACAAGCGCTGGAGCGACGCCGGGCCAAGCGTTCCACCTGGAATTCCCATCACGACGTGGGGACGGCTCGACGCGGCCCGGAAGGAGCGTGCCGAGGATACGATCATCGAGCAGAGGAATGCAGAGCACGAGGGTGAGCAGGTTGAAGAAGCCGTAGTTGCCGCTCAGCGCAATCAGCAACATCAACGCTGCGATCGACGTGGCTGCGGCTCGACGTGCCCAGGCGCGGGGAATCCAGATCAAGAACGGCGCACCGATCTCGATGACGAACATGAGGAAACACGACAGCTTCTGAAACCAAACTGGGAGGAGATTTGCGTACCAGGCAATGGGGTTTGGGATCGGCTGCGTCCAGTAGTGGTAGGTCAGCGCGCTGAGGTCCGCCCATGTCGGGTCACCACTTGCGAGCTTCACGTAGGCGGACCGGAAGACGAGGCGGAAGAGCAGCCACCAAAGCGCCCAGCGAGCTACTGGATGCGGGTCGTGATGCGTTCCTGGCCGATCCCAGACGCGCCAGGGAACGAAGAAGAACGCGGTGAACGAGGCTTCGAGCAGGAGCGTGTCCCACTGAAACGACATGAATGGCCAGCCGAGACTGACGAACGAGAGGTACGTGAACCAGCATACGGCGAGGGAGATTCTCGGGACGAGCCCCGCGATCAGGGCGACCGCCGCCGCGGCCCCAGTGACCCAGACCGCAGTAATCGCTCCGTCGCTCGCCGACCACCAGAGGCCACTCGGATGATCCCAGAAGCTGTGCCCTGCCCGCTTCGCAGACTCGACGAACATGTCGATCGGAACGACACCACGCGAACCGAAGAGCCCCTCGACCTGTACCCCCAGCGAAACGAACGCGATCAGAAGCACCACGCCGAGCATGCGAGCGAAGAGCCACGAGGAGATCGTATAGGAGCGGGCCGGCACCGAGGCCGTGCTTATCACAGCGTCAGCGCCAAGCCTCTCGGTTTCTTTCGACGAACTCCGATAGCGTCGTTGCGGGTCTTCCGAGGATTTTCGTCAATGCCGGATCCACGGCCGCTTCGCCGCCTTCTCTCGTGTGGGCGAACACCGCCAGGCCGGCCTCGATCAACCATTCGGGCGTACCCATTTGGCGCATCATCGCGCGCGCTCGATCTTCCTCGATGCTGATGTACGTCAGAGGCCTGCCTATCACACGGCCAATCTCCGCGGCGATGCCCTTCACCCCATACGCCCGTCCCCCGGTCAAGATGTAGGTCTGCCCGTGGTGGACCCCCGGATGGAGAAGGCACTCTGCCGCCACTTCGCCGATGTCCGCCGCGTCGATGTACGAGATCAAACCGTCACCTTGCGGCACGATGATCGACGACATGTTGCGAATCGTCTCCGCCTGGAAGCGAATGAAATTC
>Ga0209536_100010035_pt1 | contig 14003 bp, 9 predicted proteins | sample DeeMarSeWOR28_12_FD_187461 | JGI IMG/M metagenome (GOLD analysis project Ga0209536, IMG submission 187461) | Marine sediment microbial communities from White Oak River estuary, North Carolina - WOR-2-8_12 (SPAdes) (version 2) | ecosystem: Environmental > Aquatic > Marine > Intertidal zone >...
CAAAATAAGTATCATTCACAATAGGACCCAATTCTTCTTCGCTTCCGGTCTTAAACGGAACCATAATTGTAGTGCTTTCTGATGGATTGAACATCCCCAATACCCAAATTGATAAAGCCCCGGATGCTTTACTCCAGGGGTTATCCCCAATATTGCTAATAGTATTTTTTGATTGATAAGCAACATAATTTACCTGCTCCGGCATATGAACCAATTCCATTAATTCCGATTGAGGAACAAATCCAATTTCACGCCTTACCTTTAGGTTGAATTGGTTATGACTATAATTTGTGAGCTCAAATTGCTTTTCAAAAATTGCTGTCTGAGCATTACTCGATACCAGATCAAATGGTTGTGTATCTATTGCTGAAGGTGTTTGCCAGTTCTCAAAGACAAATTCTTTTCCAGGTGGAAAATATATCGAAAATTGACCCCCTTCAGGACCCAGCCAAAAACGGTCTTCACCCCCAACAGGAAGTATGTGTTGCGGTATTTCGCCCGATTGAATCAATTCGTAATTTATCCATCCATAGCTAAAGCCATCATATCCGTTGGCACTGCTTGTCATAACTCTTCCCTGGTAAGCAGGACAAATGGCAAGCATGGACTCATCATTTTTTAAGATCAGGGTTTGTTGGTGTTTGGATAAAAATTCTGCATCATAACCGAATGTTCCTTTTTCAAATATCTTGGCTTCTCCTTCTTTCTCCTTCGGTTGACAGTAAAAAAATAATGAAACTGTCACTAATCCATAAATAATTTGTCTTATATGTCTGTTCATTTTTTATGTGAGATTTAATCCGCAACAGTCTTTGTCAATTGAAGTCCTTTGATTTCGCCTACCTGTCCATGAGGAATATGCTGGGCTTTCAATACAATTCGTTGCCTGCCATCTGAAATCTTAATGGTACCCATCGCCAGTTTGCCCCAGTCTTTTTCATACACCTCAATTCGCTCTACTCTATCCGGGCTGGGAAAATACTCAGGATTATGGGCATTTATTATTCGTGTTAATTGTTCACTTTTACCTGAATGTATTGAAAGCTGCGAACCTGGGAATTCCTCCGGACAACTATACAACAGTTCTACGGAGAAAGTTGATTGCTGGTCAACAACAACATCCCAATAAATCGAATCTGATTGACTCACCCAATTGACCAACCAGTCATGAGCCCAGCCATGGCCTTCCATAAAATGAATATTACCTGAAAAGCCAGCTTCATGAGCCGGCAGATAGGCAGTTTTCTCTCCCCCATATCCTATTCTGATCTCCGTATCCGGTGTATACTCGGAAGTAACATCATTGTACCATTTATAATATGCTATTGCCAGAGAATTTGTCATTTCTTTTTCCATGGAAGATACATCTGTTTTCTGACCTGGATCATTAAGCATATCAAACAACATGGTGTCTCCATTCTCAATGACCATTCTGTACCTGTCAGACCGGGCCGCACCATCCGGGATGATGGATTCTGTTGATTTTTTTGTGAAATACAATCGTTGGGGAAGCGTGTCGGAATACGACAACATCAAGTCGCTAAGATCAAAACCATCCAATGGCAATGTTACCGGAGGTTCCAACTCACACAAACTAACGAGCGTTGGCAAAATATCTATATGGCCAGCTATTTGAGAAATTGTTTTTGGCTTAATTTTTCCTTTCCATTGGATTATAAACGGAACTCTCACTCCTCCTTCATGGATGCTCCCTTTAATGCCTCTCATTCCTCCATTATATCGTTGTCCGTTAGGACCGTTATCAGTAAGAAAACTAATGATCGTATTATCTGAAAGGTTAAGCTCATCAACCTTTTGGATAATACGGCCAACGTTGTTATCTATGTTTTCACACATGCCATAGACAGCAGCATCCTTGTCATTAAATCCCAACCCTTTGTATTTATCAAAATATTGATCAGGAACCTGGAAAGGTCCATGTGGGGCATTGTATGGAATGTAGCAGAAAAATTGATTGTCCTTATTTTGCTCGATAAATTTTAATGCTTCATCAGTCAATACATCCGTGATATAACCATTTGTTGGAAAAGGTTCACCATTATGCTCCAAGTTGGTTGAAAAATAATTATTCCAATGCCCGGCACAAAAACCAATAAATTCATCAAATCCCTGCTGATTGGGATGTTGGGGAAAATGCGCTCCATTATGCCATTTGCCAAAACAACCAGTAGCATATCCCCGGTTTTTAAATATTTCAGCAATTGTCACTTCCTGGCTATTCATATTTTCCAGCCCTTTACTCACCCATGATGTGCTGGTACGCAGGTAATACCTGCCAGTAAGTAAACTTGCTCGTGTTGGAGCGCAAAGCGGACTCACATAAAACCGGTCAAATTGCACTCCATCAGTAGCCATTTTATCGATAACTGGTGTGGAAATTTTATCATTTCCATTAATCCCGAGGTCTCCCCACCCCTGATCATCGGTGAGTATCAGGATGACATTGGGGTGGTTGACCTGATCTTTATTTCCAGAACTGCCTGGATTACATGCCGTACACAGTATGAATAAAATCAATCCGTGAAGAATGGTGTTAAAGTACTGTGTCATTAAAAAAATAAGTATTTATAAAGCTAAAAATATACGATATCAACAACATTAAAAAATCTGAAGATGGATATGATCATCATGCCGAACTGAATGACACCCCTGATATCTTTTTTTCTCACATCCGGATAATTTCCATCACTCTTTTAAATGAGGTCCCAGAAAAATTTTGAATGTTTTTTCGTTATCTGCCAGTAACCTATTCCCTGGTTTTTACTATATCAACTTTATATCTTTCCTTATTCCACCCAGGGACAAGACAGGAAATAGCGCCATACTGCCAATAACCCTGGTTACCACAATTTAAAGGTCAGTTTATTTCACCTTTCTTTGGCCCGTCAAATACCCATATCGAATTTATGATGGCGCATAATATACCGCATCTATCGAAACCTACAATTATAGTAATCTGCCAGGCTCACGGTTGTCCCTGCCTTCAACACCTGTCAATGCATCTCCCAATCTTACCCGGCATGAATCTGCCAGGATAGAGAGCCGCTCGACAATTTCCGGATATTGTGCAGCTACATCTTTCGTTTCGCTAATATCATTTTCAAGGTCATACAACTCCAGGCCTACCTGCATGTTATAATTATACTTTATTGGGATGCCATCGTCTCTTCCAACCTGTCCTTCTAATGACCGGTATCTATGAGGCAGGTAAAGTTTCCATCGCCCATCGCCACTTAAAACTGCCTGAAGTTCATTCCGGTTATAATAATAGTAATATGCCTCATGGGGATTAGTCGCATCAGCCTTATTCAGCACGAGTGGGAGTACGCTTTTACCATCAATTGGAAGTGTTGGTAAATCTACCTTGAGGATTTCAGCCAGTGTTGGCAATATATCAATGGTCATAGCAGGTTCTTTTTGTTCAACGCCTTGGCCTATCACTGCCGGCCATTTCATGATGCAGGGCACCCTAACGCCTCCTTCCCAGGTGGTGCCTTTACCTTCCCTGAGCGGCAACGCCGAACCAGAATGTGTCCCATAACTTAGCCATGGGCCATTGTCGGAGGTAAAGATAATCAGCGTGTTTTCTTCAATATTATTTCGCTTGAGTGCCTCATTGATTTGCTGGTACGACCAATCAATTTCAGCAATCACATCACCATATAATCCTCGTTCCGATGTTCCCCGGAATTTATCCGAGACAAACAATGGTACATGTGGCATATTATGCGCTACATACAGAAAAAATGGTTTATCCTTATTTCGTTCTATAAAACTTACCGCTCTTTCGGTATACCAGGTGGTGAGCATATTTTGATCATCATCGAGATACTGCAAAACAGAATCTCCCTCAATCACGGGTAGTCGTGGCCAGTTCTCCGGATTTTCTGGATGTTTTGGCCACATGTCGTTGGAATAGGGTAAGCCAAAATACTCGTCAAATCCATGGTGTATTGGCAAATATTCTTTACCGTCTCCCAAATGCCACTTTCCAAAAATTGCGGTTGCATACCCCAGCGGTTTTACCAGTTCTGCAATAGTGGTTTCGTTGTGATTCAAGACTGCTTTGGCACCCGGGCCTAAAGCTCCATGAATTCCAAGCCGGTTAGGATAGCAACCGGTAAGGAGTCCGCATCTGGATGCCGAACACACAGGCTGAGCATCATAAAACTGTGTAAACCTGATCCCTTCTGATGCCATCTGGTCTAAATTTGGTGTTTGAATATCTGGTGAGCCAAAGGAACCAAGATCCTGGTACCCCTGGTCATCGGTAAAGATGATGACAATATTTGGTCTTGAGGTATCGGGTTGATCCGCCTGATCTGTGGTGCCAGATGTACACCTTTGAAAAATGGTAAAGCTAATTAGCAAAATGGCTACGTATAAAAATCGTGTATTCATGCTATCATCAAATGTTTGTACTAGTAATAATGTTTTAAAATAATCATTCCGGTACTGCCATGCAACCTTAACTAAATTCAGCCAATACCGGTAAATGATCACTCAGGGCTACGGACCGTTCATCCATGGGATTGGTTCTGAAATTTCCTTCGAAAAGTACCCTGCATCGCAACAGTCGTTTTTCCAATGGTTTGTTTACCCATACATAATCTACCGTTCGGTTGGGAAAAGTGCTCTTTATCGTATTGCGCTGCTCCACTCCCTTTTGCACATAACAATCAATCAAACCTGCTTTTTCCCATTGCTCATATTCATCCTGAATGGGCTCGTGATTGAAATCTCCCTGGAAAACTACCATTTTCCCATGATCCAGATCATTTTTCATCACCCTCAATACTTCGGCAACCTCCCTGCCCCGTATTTCATCATTGCTGGGATGCATGTGGATGCTGTACAAATGTATTTCCTCATGTTGAGTTTTCAGGATTACTTTTCCCCAGTGCCTTGAAAACAAATCACCCGGTTGGTTCATCGACACTAAAGGGCAATTTTGAGTGGAGATAATTTCAAATTTAGTGAGTACAGCACCAGGAAATCCGCCCTGAAAATACACATAGTTCATTCCAAGCTTTTCGGCAACTCTTTGTACTTCCTCTTCTTCAGGAGCTTCCTGGAAGGTAATTATATGAGGTGCGTATAAGGCCAGCTCCAAAGCCATCCTGTCCGCCATCTGTACTTTCATGTCCTTCAATATAAATTGCGTATCATCCGTTTTGGGGTAGCCTTTAAACTGAAAGACATTGTAGGTGATCGTTACGATCTTTTTTTCAGGGAACCATTGCGCAAATCCACTCATAGGATTTAAAGAAGTTGCTACAACTCCCAGGGAGGTAGTTTTAAAGAATGATCTTCGCTTCATGATTCTCAAAATTAATTCAATTATTTTCCTGCGAGGCCCAATGCTCTAGCAATTGAATTGCCTTATACAATACCCCGGCTGAACCCCGAAAAGTGCCCGAACCTTTCGGTTCATTTCTAATGGTATACCACTCATAAAAACCTTTATTTTTTACAACACGGTCCGTCATGGGAAGCAATTGATCATACGCCTCCTGGATAAAACCATGCTCAATTAACTGTTGGACCATACGTGCGCCAAACCACGTCCAGTCACCGCCATTTTGATACCCGTAAGGATACATCCCCTTATTCTTGAAAAACCCTTCCGGATATGCAGGATAAAGCGTTAGTCCAATGGATCCAGCGTTTATAGCCTGAACATTGGCAATCATTTTATCCAGGGATATTTTAATTTCATCATGAGAAAGCAAGCCAGCTTCTATAGCTACAGCAGTTCCGCCATGGTAGTAAATCTGGTTTTCATCAAAATCAGCCGGGAATGGCGATCCATCCAGGTAGAGGTGAGGTACGAATTTCTGATTTTGGTCATCCCAGAGATGATCCCGTACTTTTTGTGCAATTTCGTCTCTAATGGATCTCCAGTACTGCTCTTTTTCCGGAACCATGAAGATAAAATTATCAATCGCGATAAGGAACATGGCATTATCATAAATATCAATTGCATAATGGGTATCATCCGTGAGAAAAACACCCCAGTCGTGCTCCGGTTGAACGTCACCCCAGTCTGCGGTCGTGGCTCCCCAAATTAATCCGTAATCCTCATTATAGCGGTGATTCATTAAAAATAACAGTGATTGCTCGAGCCTATCTTTGACGGAAATACTTCCAATTTTTTCATTGAGAAATTCTTGATCGTTGGCCTTCATAATATATTTGTAAACTGCCTGCACCAATGAAGATTCCTGATCAGTCTCAACTGTGTTCTTATGGCCCGCATACCGTGGTTCCAGGTCGGAATAAATGTAATCGTAACTACCTTCCTGTACATTTGATCTGGGGATAAAACCGTCGATAATATTGCCGTCCTCACCCTGCATTCTGAAAAATACTAGCAAATTTTCCTGAATAATCTCCTTTGGATACACCTCACAGGAGAGTTCAATAAATGTGTTGTAATCCCGAATCCATACTTCTCCATAACCATCGCCAGCGTTAAATCCTGTTTTTACAATTTCAAGGGCTTTCGATTTTACATATTCGAATCCATTATTACCTAGGATCTGTTCGTTTAGTGATGGGCCTGTATCTTTCTTTTGGGTGCACATTACAGCAAAAAAAACAAGTATTAAAAGAGATAAAAAATATTTCATGGTTAAATCTAATTAGATGTACTCATAGATGGCGGTGGTGTAGAAATACCCCAATTTTTATTGGGCTCTGATCCCATATTCAATTTTAACTTACCTGCCCGAAATAGTTCATCCCGGTAAAACCAAGTTTTATCCAGTAGTTCATCTCCCAATGTTGCCGATTGAATATATTGATGATCAACTCCGTTATTTTCGACTATGATCTCAAATTTTTCAGTTGAATAATACTCCGGGTTCAACTTAATTGAGATTTTGTCAAACAGAGGACTACCCAACTGTAACGTTGGCCTGGCAGCAGCGTGGCCCTGGACATCAAATAATCCCATAGATGACATCACATACCAGGCTCCCAATTGTCCCTGGTCTTCATCTTGTCCATACCCATATCCGTGAAGCGGATCCGTTCCATAAAAATCCATACAAATGGCTCGTGTCCACTTTTGCGTGAGCCATGGCTTCCCTGAATAGTTGAATAGCCACGAATTGTGCAGGCATGGTTGATTACCATGGTTGTATAACTTCTCAAGACCGGAAAAACTGTCAATCTCCTTTCCTCCTCCGAATTGTGTTTTTTGAGATTCCTCAAATTGCATTTCCAATCGCTCATTAAATAAATCCCTGCCAATTAACTCCATTAATCCGGCAATATCATGAGGCACATACCAGGTATATTGAAATCCATTACCCTCCTGGAAACCCCTCCATGCCTGCATTGGATCGAAGTCGGCTATGAATTCACCATTGGGTAATTTTGGTCGAATAAATTTTGTTTCCGGATCAAACAAATTTTTATAATATCCTGCCTGTTTCATCAGTTTTTCGTAATCATGTTGATGGTCTAACACCTTGGCAAATTGTGCAACCGCATAGGAACTGAAGGCATATTCGAGCGTATGCGAACCTCCAAAATTAAATACCCACCCATTGGAAAGCACCGTGTCCTGTGATGGGATATAGCCCATCTTCACAAAATAACTGAGATCATATTTACCTGAGCCAAAATCCCTGTTGTGATATTCCAGTTCATTTTTGACAGCCGCTTCATACCCTTTCTGAATATCAAAATCTCGGATCCCGCAATTATATGCTGAAGCCATTAATAATGCTTGAAAGTTTGTCTGAACACCATTGGCATGTGCACCTGCAGCCTCGCCATCATGAAGCCAGTTGGCATAGGTATAGAAATCAATGTTTGATTGCACGTAACTACTCAAGATCTCAGGATATGCCAATGCCCATAACTGGCTTAAATTCCAAAATCCTCCCCAAATCCCATCGGTATTGAAGTGCAAATGTTTAGGTTGATTTTGCTCATCCAATGGAATCTGGCCGATTTCACCTGTGTGTGTTGGATAAGCACCATTGACGTCACTGGATACTCCACGACCCAGCAAGGCATGATACAAACCAGTATAGAATTTTATTTTGTCTTTCTCATTATTTCCTTCCACCTTAATTCTGCCGAGCATTTTCCCCCATTCATCTTCAGCTTCTTGTTGCACTTTATCAAAGGTTTTCCTTTTAGTTTCAGTCTCCAGGTTTAATCGGGCATTTTCGATACTTGTAAACGACAAACCCACCTGCATCTCAATCGCTTCATTTTCTTCCGTGGAAAAAGTCGCATATAAACCATTGTTAATTCCTCTGGTTTCTATTGCACTTTCTACTATTCCATTATCTGTAAATGAACCAACCTTCGAAGGTTCTTTACTCAATCGCCCTGCAAAATACATTTTCACACGCCTGTCCGGATCACAGAACTTCAAGTACTCTGGAAAAGTGATTACAAAACCTTCTATTTCATTTCCATTTACCCACTTTGCAGAAGCTTCGATAACATCGCTGCTTTCACCCTGTTTATGCCCAAGATCAAAAAGGATATTAGCCGCATCCGACTTCGGAAATGTATAGCGATGGTATCCTACGCGTTTTGTGGCAGTTAATTCTACCTTTATTTTATAATCTTCCAAAAACACGGCATAGTATCCGGGCAAAGCTGTTTCAGTGACTTTATCGAATCTGGACCTGTAACCTGAATCCGGATCTTCCAGTTTGCCTGGAACCGTTTTAATTTCTCCAATGGTCGGCATAGTTACTACACCACCAATTTGAAATTCATGAAAATGTCCAAATCCCTCTATGGAAGTATGCCTGTCATCATAACCACACGGCATCCAGGCTCCCGGACTATTGTAGGCATTGGTGTGAGGTGCCAGTTTTGCCATACCAAAAGGTATAGCTGCAGGTGTATAAAAAAACCAACGCCCATGGACTGAGCCTATTTGTGGATCGACATATCTAGTTGGATCAAAAGCAGGTTCTTTTGCACATGAAAATGAGACAAGGAGAAGCAAAACAATATAGATTTTTTTTAATGTTCGATCCGAAGATTTAAAAAGTGGGTGAATCAAAAAAAGTAATCTGCTCATCTATTTACCTAAAACTTAAAATTAGGTTAAAGATAATAGAATTCACATCAATTAATCCCATCTGTTTCTGGTTCAATCAATAAATCAAAGAGGTCCGGGTGAAACGATCGAACTGGTTTTAATATTTTAGATGGGATCATGAAACAGGATCAGCCCATTACCAGAAAATCCCAACTCAATCCTGATCTGTTATAATTAACAGTTTTTATTAAATCTGAGTTCAACGCTTATTCAATCTCTCTTAATCCCTTGATGATAACATTTCCGGTCCCGGATTTATCGCATGGATAGGTAAAAGCTTCCCTGGCTTTCTTGGGATCATTAATGGTTTCATAAAACTGATCAAGAAACTTAATTGTCTGCTTTTGATAGCTGCTGCTTAACATAGGATTATCCTGGTAGATGGCATAAATTTCATTTTGAAGTCGGTTATATATTTGAAATATAGGTTCAAATTGCTCCATATCCTCAATGCAATAACCCCTGTATCTTCTTTGTCGTGTGGAAGTCAGCTTAAGTTCGGGTGCAGGTTTAGCATACGGAGCACTTACAATACCAGCATGATCAAAATCATAGGGTACTGGAGTTGGCAATGACGTGGAATCTTCAACAAGGAATTTAACATTTTGCATATATTGGATTGACCAGTCAGTATTTCCGATCATGAATTCAAATACAGCCATCCTTAAAAATTCTTCCCTTTTCAGATGTTGAGGAATAAGTCCTATTTTCTCCATTGATTCTGATTTATTTCGCTTCGCCATCTGATCTTCCTCTTCCAGAAGAATCCCATAATATGGATCTGAACTTTTATCTTTTGATTCATCGTGATATGTCACCAACACCAACCTAGCTCTAAAGCTTTGAGGAGTAATCAGATTATACAATTTATAAACCAGATATTCGTAAATAACGTAATCATCCCCCCTGCAAGGAGTTACCAGTTTCATTTTGTCCTGACCCCTGAATACAGATTTTTTTGGTGTTGTTGATTTGGCAAAATTGAGCCATAAAGGTGGATACTGACAATTTCCTGACAATTTTCGAAAATGTCCACGTGTCTTTATTTTCACAGGGATAATAATCGTACTATCATTGGCCTGATAGTTCACAGTTGCCTCATGGTATTGTGGATCATCACCCCGATCCTTGAATACTGTTTTTAAGTCACCACGCAATGTCATCTCCAAAATATCCTCTGAATCAAAAAGACCGGATGATTGACTAAAGGATAAATTGAATATTAAGACACATCCCAGGAAAAGAAGAATATGTTTTATTTTTCTTTTCAACAATGAAGTAAAATTTGATCGAGATTTTTTAACTGAAATGTAAGCCATAAACTGTTTTTTTTTTAAGTGACCAATATAGATATTCGCTAGAGCATACTTTCGCTAATGCTAACTAGTTCTTCATCCACTTTCATATCGACATTTGTTCACGTATTTTTTTGATATTACATACACGTATTATACATCTTAATCCGCATTGACTAGCCTGACAGCCTACCAATATCTACCTTATTCTGGAATAAGTCAATGGATAGTTTACAGATCATTATATAAGTTACATTAATTTAAAGACTTGATTCATCATCAATAAACCGACGATTTTGTGTTGCCATTGTATGAATTTAATGCAATAAGCAGTGATTTGCAATTAGGCACATTAAGACCTCATATAAAATCCCTGCGGTCACATCAATAAATTTGTCCTATAGTCCAGAAATAATAGAAAAGCACAAAAGATATTCAGACAGTTGGGCTAAAATTCTTGGCATTTGCCTTTTATGATAGATCTGAAAAATGTAAAAAGCAATCAGGATTAAAACAACAGTTAATTAATACCTCATTTCAAAGCAAATGAGTGAAAGTTTTTCTGATAGGAATTATTCTATAGCCAGGTATTTTAAATTTTAAAAGATAGCATAGCTGAAAATTAGGATGCTTCAGCGATATTAATTCCATGCAATTTGTGCTGATCCAATAAAAAAGTAATTATTTTAGATTTTAAATTCTAAGTAAAAATTAACCATTACAGACCACCATGACTATTATTTCTCAAGACACACTAAAATTTCTCAAAGAGCTCAAGGAAAACAATAACAGGGACTGGTTTTTAGACAATAAACAGAGATTTGAAGAGACCAGGAAAGATTTTGAAAAATTTATTGACGCTTTGATCCTGGAAATCGCAAAGTTCGATAGTAGTATTTCTCACCACACCGGAAAGGATTGTATATTCAGAATTTACAGGGATGTCCGTTTTTCCAAAGACAAATCACCATATAAGACCCATTTTGGAGCGCACATCACTCCAGCTGCCAAAAAATCTGATATTCATTCCCGCGCTGGATATTATGTCCATATTGAACCCGGTGAATCTATGCTTGCTGGTGGTGCCTATAGTCCTCCGGGACCATGGATAAAAGCCATCCGGCAGGAAATTGCCTATCATGCAGATGAGCTAAAAAAAATCATTAATGCAGCAGCATTTAAGAAATATTTTGGAGGAATCGAAGGAGAAAAACTTAAAAAAGCTCCACAGGGATATGAAACGGACCATCCTGAAATTGAATTATTAAAATACAAAAGTTATCTCGCAACCAATAATCCGGATGATAAAATGGTAACATCAAAAGATTTTCTGGCGTATTCTTCAGATGTATTCAAAGCACTCCATCCCTTTGATCAATTCTTAAACCGCGCCAATGAATAATACCCGGCCTCAATCAAATGATCGATTGACACCGGGTATTAAATTGGGTTAATTCAGTGCTGATCAGGCAGCTGCTTCACGCAATAGCTGTTCTACGCGCTCTGCAACGATGCGTTCTTCACCGGGATGCATCATCCAGGTCGTGATATCCACGGACTCTTTCCCACCTACTGTCTCAATCGATGGATGACCTGCTCTTAGGGCTTCCCTTAATTCATTTGGACTTGTTTTTACAAGATTTTGATCCCATCGGATTCGTAAGGAAGGTACATGATTGGCCACTTCGGGTACGTGAATTTCTGTTTCTACGCCGGTTACAGACTTGGCCCGGCTATTGATGAGCCTGATCTGATCTTCCCATAATTTCCATTCTTTTTCATGATCAGTTGCCAGATAGGTTTCTATGGCGATAAGCATGCCCAGAACTTCTTCTTTGTTCACTTTCATTCCGCGGCCAACGGTATCGCCGTTTGGCGGAGCACTTATACGCGCAGCCTGTATCAGATCTTTTCTTCCAAGTAATAATCCGGCACTTTGAGGTCCTTTAATTCCTTTACCACCGGAAAAGCAGACCAGGTCGTAGCCCATTCCCGTATACTTCCAGAAATTTTCTACAGGGGGTACGTCTGCTGCACAATCATTCATGGTAGGTATCCCATTCTTTTTGCCAATTTCGATGAATTCCTCATGAGAGATCTGGCTATTTTCACTATGGGCATTGAGATACCAAAGCATTGCCGTGTTTTTATTAATTGCTTTTTCCAGGTCCTTCCGGGTTTCAACTTCTACTATTTTAACACCTGTATTCCTTAGTGCATGCGCATAACCAATATTATGTGATTTTTGCAGGATCACTTCAGACTTCATACCCGTAAGATCAGTAGGGATTCGGGCAGCTTTTTCTCTGTCCATTCCAGTGAGTACTCCAGCAAGTCCAAGCGTCATGGCAGAGAAAGCTCCAGCCGTTACCTGGGCATCTTCACAATGAAGGAGTTGTGCAAGACGAGCACCGGCACGCTCCTGGATATCTTCCAGCCGTACGTATTGCTGTGAAGCATAATTAATGGCATCCATGACTTCCGGACGCATAATGCTTCCCGTTAAAGCGGTATAAGTACCTGCGGCATTAATAAAGGACCTGAGTCCTAATTCTTTAAAATAATCCCTTCCATAAACTGATGCACCAATGGAGGCAGGTTTAGCAAACGAATCATTAAATAACAATCCCACCATCGGCATTGATAGAAATGCCTTCAATAAATTTCTTCTTTTTATCATGCTAAATATTGTTTTCTTTTAATCTACCGCTGCAATGCAATCAATTTCAACCAGCGAATCACCTGGTACTCCACCATAGACAGCTACCGTGGTCCTGACCGGTGGATTTGCACCAAATCTACCGCGATATACTTCATTCATCCCCTGGTAGTCTTCCAGATCGTGCAGGTAAACATTTACTTTCAACACCTTGTCCATGGAAGATCCATTTTTTATCAATTCTTTTTCCAATTCTTTAAGCACATGGTCAGTATGTGCTTTGATATCACCTTCGAAATGAGCGCCCTTTCCAGCAATATATAACGTATTCCCGTGTCGTACACCACCAGAAAATAATGGCACATTATCCTGCATGACTACACTTTCTTTTAAGACTTGTTTTTTGGGGGCTGCAGCTTTGCTTATTCCGGCACTGACTCCAAAAATACCTGCTAGAGCTAATCCGGCTTTCTTAAATAGCGATCTTCTGTTTGTTTTATTTTCCATGGTTTTAAAATTAAAAAAATTTATAAATGTTCAAATCAATATATGTTCACACAATATAAAATCACTCTTTGTAGATCTCACTGTTCATCCCATTAAGGTCCCAAACTACCTGTCCCTCTCTTATCGTTAGTTCACAAACCAGCTTTTTACTTCCGTTAATTTTTTTATTGACAACATCAATGTAACCAAAAGATCCTTCCTGAAGGCTGAAAATGGCTATATCGGCTATGGCGCCTTCACTTAGGTGGCCTAACTCCGGTCGTTTGATAATTTGTGCCGGTTTCCAGGTGGAAGCATCAATCACTTCGTGCAAAGTAAGACCCGAATTCAGCAATTTCGACATCACATTCGACATGTCTTTCATTCCTCCATTCATACTACCGGTATGCAGATCTGTGCTTATAGAATTAGGCTTAAGTCCCTGTTTTATAGCGGGAAT
>Ga0209536_100010036_pt1 | contig 14002 bp, 12 predicted proteins | sample DeeMarSeWOR28_12_FD_187461 | JGI IMG/M metagenome (GOLD analysis project Ga0209536, IMG submission 187461) | Marine sediment microbial communities from White Oak River estuary, North Carolina - WOR-2-8_12 (SPAdes) (version 2) | ecosystem: Environmental > Aquatic > Marine > Intertidal zone >...
AAGAGCTTTACTTAAAAAATCAAAGCGACGTAATTAAAATTAATCCAGAAAAATCTAGGGCTGCTTTGGCGGCAAGCTTGCAGAACGATCCAAGCTTTAATGCTTTGTTTAAACAGCGTTATGGGGTAGACTATGCAGCAGCTATTGGCGGGCAACAACCTGCTAATCAATACCCCGGATTCTCCGCAAAACCAAAATCTTAATCCACCAAACAAGGGATTAATATGCCAGTATTTGACGTTACCGCCCCTGACGGGAAGGTCTTCGAGGTTAATGTTCCCGAAGGCGCATCAGAGAAAGATGCAATTGCTTACCTAGCCAGCACATACACGCCGGAGATACCGGTAGAAGGCGAAGGAAGCGCACTGGCAGATGTCCCTATTGGATTTGCCCGAGGAGCCGTCCAAGGCGTTCGTTTTATTGCTGACGCATTTGGCGCAGACAACCCCGTATCAGAAGCTCTTAAAGGCGCAGAGAGTTATCTCGGGCGCCTTATGTCCGCTCAATCCAAGAAAGATGCAGAAGAAATTTCTCGCATCATGGAAGAGGCTGAAGACAAGGGCGCCCTAGACCAAGTTTTGGCTGGCTTACAAGCCCTTACAGTAGCTCCTGTAGACCTTATCACTCAAGCCTTTGGTACAGCCGCTCCTATGTTGGTTGGCGGCTTATTTGGTATGGGCGCAAGAACTGTTAGGGCTTTGGGGGCAATGAGTGGCGCTGGTATCACTAAAAGCGCTATTTACGATGCAACCAAGAATGAGCTTATTAAGGCAGGCGTACCAGAAAAGGACGCAGAAGCCCGAGCTTTGGCTGCACAAGAATATGGCGGTGAGAACCTAGATCAGATCCTTTTAGGCGGCGCTTTCGGTCTTGCATCAAGTGTGACCGGTATCGAAAAGGCTTTGATACCTTCTCTTGCAAGGAATATCGTTGATAAAGCTGCAAAGAAAAGCGTTTTTGTTAACGCTGGGAAGGTGGCGCTTGGTGAAGCCATTCCGGAAGGAGCTCAAGCCGCACAAGAGCAAGTTGCTCAGAATATTGCATTACAACGCCAAGGCTTTGAGGTTCCGACATTCCAAGGCGCTGTTGGTGCCGCAACGCTAGAAGGCCTTGTTGGTGGATTGCTTGGTGGTGGTATCGGAGCTATTGCTCCAGAAAGAGCCGCTCCTCCCACTCCTCCTGCTCCACCCCCTGTTGCTCCTGCCACTCCCGCTGTCACGCTCCCCGAAGCCCCGCCTCCGATGGTTGGCGCTCCCGCTCCGGAAGTTGCAGTGCCAATCCCCGGCGTTCAAGCTCCTCCTACGGGCATTGGAGCAGGCGATTTCTTAAGCCCAGCAGAAGTTCGTCTACAAAAGCAACAGCAGGCAGCACAGCTATATCCCGGATTAACCGCTCCGGGTCAGGTTCAGCCAGCCGCTGAAGCAGCCCCAGATCTCATGGCAGGTCTTGAACAAGAAAGACTAGCCAAACAAACCCAAGCAGGCATGACAATGGAGGGCTTGGTTCCTCCTCGAGCGCCTACTCCGGCTCCCATGGAAATGGCGCCTGTAACCCCTTCTCAAGTGCCAGCTAGGGAGCCTGTTGCTATAACTCCCCAACAGCGCCAAGAAAGAATCTTTAAGGTTGATCAGCTATATAAACAGCTTGCAGAAGCCACAACAGAGGCCGATAGAGCCAATATCCGGGCTCAGATTGATGTCACACTAGGTGTGAGAGAAGCAGCTCCACAGGCTCGTTTTGCCGATCTGAACCCGATGGATCTCAGGACTGCAACGGGTCGTCTGGGCGTTCTAAAATCACAACAGCCAGAAGCAGACCTGAATGTTGTTCCTCACCCATCTATCCCGAATGCTTTTGCAATTGAAAGCCGTCCTGCGCCTGCACCTGAAGCTGCTCCCGCTCCTTCGTTCGAAGCACAGCGGGCAGAAAGACTTGGCGCTCAACAGCGCATTGAAGCAGCCGAGATGGCTGGTCGCCCTCAAGACACAGAAGAACAAGCTCGTCAGGTTATTCTTTCTCGAGCCTTACAGAACATCGAAGAAAGGGGCGGTGTTGCAAGCCCAGAAGAAGCCCAGATTATCCAAGAAGCTAATGTTGGGATTCCTTATGATCGGATTGACTATGGATTGTCTCCACAAGGAACGGTCGATCAGCGCTTAACTGAAGCAACTGGTATCGCATTACAGCCCACCCCCAGAGAGGCCGTTACAGAGCCTTCTCGCATGGCTGAGGGGCAACGCCAAGCCATGCAGGCAGAGACCGAGAGAAGGGCTCAAGCAGCTCCTGAAGTGGATGCTGTCCTTGATGCTTTGTATACGCCCGAATTCAACCGAACAGCCGATGAAGTCTCGACAGTTCGGATTGCTAGACAGCGTTATGCGCCTGAAGATTTCCGTTTAATGGAACAGGCTGCTCTTGACCCTGAGTCTTTAACGCCTGAAGGTACTCAGCGTTTAAACAACATACGTCAATTCGGGCCTCGTTTTAGCCTGACTGATGAGGTTAACACTGACCTTCAGCTTGCTGATGAGGTTCGTAAAAAGCTCCTGCCAGTCCTGAAGAGATTCGGTCTTGGCGATGTTGCATTGAAGCTTATTGATTCCCTTGAGGGCGGTCGAGCAAACGGTGCCTATTTCAAGCAAGTCATCACAATCGCCCTTGATTCGGATAACCCATTAGGTGTTATGCGTCATGAGGTGATCCATGCCTTGAAAGAGCTTGGTGCGTTTACACCTGCCGAATGGCGTGTTCTGACCAAGCGAGCCAGAGAAGAATGGATGGGGCGTTTTATCGGCGATAACATGGTAGAGCTTTATCGCCAGCAATATTTGCAAGATAACAATGGTGACATCACAGGCTTCCAAGAATACATCGAGGAAGAAGCCATTGCTGAGGCTTTTAAATTCTTTGAGAGCAATAAGCCCCCAGCAGGGATGATCCAGAACCTTCTTCGTCGCTTGAAGAATATGTTCAATGCGATTAAGGATTTCTTCTCTAGCCGGAACCTGACATCAGAAGACATCTTCCTGTCAGAGCAGATCTTCCGTGACATCGAAGGCGGAAGAATGACCCGCCGTGGTGCGATGGAAGAAAGGGCGCCTGCATTCGACCTAAGAAGCCCTCTGGAAGAATATGTTTCGCCAGAAGAGGCTGAGGGCAGGATTCGTCGTCGAGAGGCAAGAGAGCCCGGGACAGGGGCTCCAACCAACCCGAGGAATGTATTCAAGAATAAAGACGTTGATTTCCCTGTCGGAAAGATTACCAAGGAGGACTGGCTAAATCGAGTCCAATCTTTAATGCCCGAGGAAGAGATTAAAGATTCTCGAGTCTGGTACCAGCAATTAAATGATGCTTTAACACCATTATTCGGCGATCAAGCGCCAGAATATGCTTTGGCATGGCTTCTGTCTCAGAAACGAGCAAGCCCAACTAAAGGACTTCTGGATGTTCTCCGTGCATCTGACGTGGCAAAAGGAAAGAAACGCCTGATCGGTGCCGGTTTAAACGAACAAGCGCTTATTGATGTTCTGAGCGGAAGGATGCCAGAAGGCGGGGTTGGAGCCAAGCTCCTAGATTTCGTTGATAGTGAACTAGGGTTGCCAACCAGAACCGTTGTTAGAGGCGATCCACGGGGTCGTCAGCCTGCGGCAATCGATGTCTGGGCTCAGCGAGATATTGGCTTTGTTGATAACACTGTCTTCGAATTCATCAAGAAAAAGTTTGGCGAGAAAGCTGCTGAAAAGGTTCAAATTGATAAGACAACGGGCGGTGAATCCCAGTATGAATACGGAATCGATTTCTATAACGATGTCGTAGACATGCTTAACGCCCAAAATTACATGGGCGGCGGATGGACGGCTAGAGAGGTTCAGGCAGTTGGCTGGGTGACCATGCAACGAGCAATGGGCATTCAAGCTGAGTTTGTCCGTGACATCATTGGCGGTAACACCAGAAGGATTTCTATTGGCCTTGCTCCGGGTGAAGGCTCGGTTATGGCAGGGAAGTTAATGGGCAAAGAGATCCCGCCCACGGCTGCTAAGCGAGTGGTCACAGAATTAGCTGAATTAGCCAATGTCCGAGTCCGCAAGAATATCGCCGGTGTGGGCGCTTATTTAACATACACGGAAGGATCCATCCAAGTCGATGCATTAGCCTCACCCGAAGCTGTTGCTGACCTCATGGACATGATTGGATATGTCTTCCAGCAGACAGAGGTTATCAATACCAGACCGCTGAAGTCTGGAAAGAACATGGCGATTGATATCATCTCGCCAAAGCTAAAATCCGTAGACGATGCCACCAAGTTTTTTGCTGAGTTTTTAAACTTGGTTCCGAAAGACAAGGATGGTGATCCGATTGCTCCGGGCTTCCAGCAGATTGAGATCGATGGACAGCCGGGTATTAGACTGCTAAACTTTGCTGGGAAGTGGAGAGCGAAGCAGGTTGAGGATATCAACCAAGCCATCAAGCAAGCATCTCAAAACGCAAAGATTGATGTTAATGATGTTGTCGTCAACAACGTTGACATGAGGACAACAAAGAATGACTGGAGCAAAGAACATGACGGCATATCCTACCTCGATTCGTTACGCAACCGAGGAAGACTACAAGAAGCGGAACTCCTACAGCGTCGGTACCCTCCATCGAGGTTCGACCTCGAAGGCGACGGAACCATCGGATGGGGCGGCCCAAGGTACTCCCTTAGACCTGACCAACTTGCCTTTCGACCCAGCGACAGCGGCAGGGAAGGCATCGCTTTCAATGACCGACAACCAGACGCAAAGTCCTTCGCAGGCTCCCACTACGGGAATGCCCGATTAGAATCTCTTTCAGCAGCCAAGTATGGCTCTGGATTAAAGGGCGCTGAAGCCCGTCGTCTTGATCAGTCTTTTGATGATCGTATCCGTAAACGGATGTATTTCTACATCCCTCAAACCAATGGCGAAATGCCAGTCCGTGAATCGGGCGTGGGTAACTTTGTTTATTCCCAGAAGTTTGACAATATTTTGGCTCCGGGCGAGACAATGTCTCGTCTGTATAAGCAGGCTAATGGCGATTCCAATAACTTCGAAAGCGCTGTAATCGATGCTGGATATGATGGCTATGCAGTCCCTGATTATGGGATGATGGTCATTCTGAATAACGATGTACCGGTTCAGTATGAAGGCACAGCATCTGAAGTCATCACGAAACAGCAAGACCCGGCAAATGCACCCCGGTACAGCCTAAGAACCAAACCGGCTCCAAAGAAAACAGTAACCGCATATAAGCTATTCCGGGTTGATGAAAACCGCCCCGGAGAGCTTTTCCCGCTATTCATTGATGCAAACACGCCCGTGCCGATTGGCCAGTGGATGGATGCTGACATGGGCGAAGGATATGCTTTCCAAGCTGAGAACGGACATTTCTATATCCCATCAACGGAATACGAAACGGTCAATGAGCGTACCGGTAAAAGAGAGAAGCGCAAGACTGGCGTTGGAATTAAGATCCCTAACGAGCAGGTTCGCCAAGAATTAATCGACCGTGGGTTCCTGCCAAAAGGATCTAAAGCAACCCAGATCGTGGCGCTTGCAAGGCGTCCGGGATGGCATGCAGGTGACCTACCAATGTCAACCCACCTTGGCTATAAATCACCCGGCTCGCAAGTCGTAGACACCCGTTCAGCTAATCAGGTCTGGGCGGAAGTAGAAATGCCTGCTGATGTCGATTGGCAATCAGAAGCTAAGAAAAGAGGTGTGAACAAGGCAGGAAAGTTCATCGCCAAGAATGCTGACATCACAGACGAAATGCCAGCTGATGGGTTTTACAAATATAAAACAAGCCCGACGATGACTGGGTCTTGGATGATCGGTGGTTCATTAAAGGTCAACCGTATCCTTTCGGATACAGAAGTGGCGGCTATTAATGAAAAAGCTGGCGTCAAAGACCTCCCAAGAGCCAAGCCATTCGAGGCAGAGAAGTATGGCCTTGGAAGTAAGCGATATAGCCTGCGTCCTGAAGCCAAGCAAGTAGTTAACACAGAACCGTTTAAACGCTGGTTCCGTAAGTCTAAGATCGTCAATGCTGATGGTACACCCAAGATCATGTACCACGGCACAGCCCGTGATATCACTGAGTTTAGGCCAAAACAAGCTGGCGCCATCTTCGTTACAGAAAGCCCAAGGTTTGCTGAGTCGTTCACAGAGATGTCTGAGGACTATATGGTTAAAGAGTTGTTCAACAGCCTTACGCCTGAAGAACGAAATCAATTGATCATGAAAGCCGCCAACCAAGCGGTCAAAGACGGCAACATTACCAAGAAACAGCTCGGTGAAATCAAGCGTGAATTCAGCGGAATGGATGTCACCTACGGGTTTATCCCGGCATCCATTGAGATAGAAGTAAGTGATTTGTTGCGTGATCGATTGCCAAGCCGATCAAACATTGTGCCCCTGTATGTCAGGGCAGAAAGGCCTTTTGATTATGCAAACCCAGCTCATCTGGATGAGATTGCTCGCAATGACGCCGTTAGTGAGGGCGCTCTTTTCCATGTCTCTAGGGGAGCTTGGAGTGCGATTGAAGACCCTGATGTCCAAGAAGCCATCCGGGAAGCAGGCTTTGATGGGTTCTATGTCCTAGAAGCAGGCCAGAAAAACCTTGCTGTCTATAACCCGAATCAACTTAAGTCTGCGACAGGCAATATCGGGACATTCGATGAGACTGGGCGTATCCGCTATAACTTGGTTGAGAGGGCGCCTAACGCCCCTCCTCAGATCCTAACCAAGACCACAGAAGATATCAGTGCAGGAAAGGCTGTTCAGAAAGCCACCACAGACGCTCTGAATGCGATCCGAGACAACCAGTACATGACTGGGAAAAGGACTGAGTGGTTTGATGTGGATGCTGGGCTGGCTAAAAGGCTACAGAACTTGCCTATATTTCAGGCAGACGGAACGCTTCGGGCGGATATGCTAAAGCATAGTCAACGCCAAGTCATTAACATCGTTAACTTGGGGCTAAGCTCAGGCCAGCCTTACATCACTTCAGATGGCTCGGTTGCAATCCGTCGGACAGAAGATAATCTGGCTCGTTCAGTAATCTTAGCAGACCAGCTAAGCATTCATCCTGCTGTCGTTGCGTCTGGCTTGACCGGTAAGAATTTTATTGCTGAGCTTGCCCGTACATTGCGGGGCGCTGATATTCTTGCCGAAGACGCCCGTCTACGGGAATTGGGCGTTCAACAGCTTGAACAAGCCAAACAGCTCTATAAACAGGTCAAAGCAGCCGGTAAAGCCGGTAACATGAAACTTGCCAAGCAACTTCTTCGCAAGATTGCACAGCTTCGCAAAGAAGGTTATGCAAACAAGAAGATGAACCGGGAACTTCAGGTGACGCCGGAACAGATTGCATGGGCGAAGAAACAGCTCAATGATGTTCCTCAAGCCCAAGAAATTCTGGACATCTGGAAGTCAGTGAACACATCTCTTGTTAACCTGTATGAAGAGAGCGGCATCTTGTCGCCAGAAAAGGCTCAGGAATACAGGGACAACAAATTCTATGTGCCTCTCTTTAAGTCCAGAGAAGACCTTGATGTCGATATGTTTGATCTTGCCGTGGGCGAAAAGAAACCGCCCAGCAGGGGGATAGGTGTTGGAGCAAAGACACCACCCGGCAAGGAAAAGAAACTCAAGGGCGCTGATATCGAAAGGAATATCTGGGAAAACCTTCAGACTCAGTACGCCAAAATGGTGGCATCTGCCTATGAGAACCAGACACGCAGGATCGCTTTCAATCAGCTTGTCGGGCTGGATGGTGCAAGAGTTGCAAACCCCGCAGAAAAGCACAATCTAGTCTTCCGTGACAAAGGCAAGGACGTTAAGGTTGTTGTGGAAAACCCCAATGTTATGGCGGCTTTCCAGACATTCTCAACTGAACTCGGCCCGATTATGAAGTTCTTTGGTGGTGTGACTCAGGTTCTCCGGGCTGGTGCTTTGATTAACCCGATGTTCTGGCTACGCCAGTTGATCCGAGATCCTATCCACGCTTCTCTTGTGGCAAATACTGGTTTCATATCTCCCGCTACTGCCGCCAAGAATTTTATGAGAGAGTCTGCTTCAGTCTTGGGTCTCGCAGAAAGCTCAGAATCAGCCCGTATATTGGCTGAAAGAGGCGTTATCGGCCCGATTGACACCACTATCGACCTTAAAGACTTCCTCAAGGGTGTTGGCAAGGAGAAGATGAAAGACCCGAATTTCATGCAGAGAGCTTTGCATAAACTCTTGCAGATTCATGAAGCTTCGGATGCCGCCACTCGTGTTGCAATTTTTGACAAGGCAAAAGCAAAAGCCTTAAAAGATGGTCTTAGCGAAGAGGCGGCAATTAACCTTGCAGTCTATAAGGCTCGTGAATCCATCAACTTCTCGGTCAAAGGAATGCATCCATTCCTTGGCTATGCTCGTCAATTGATTCCGTTCCTTAACGCCACGATTGTTGGCTTGGACACGTTATACAAGGCCGCTACAGGATATGCTTTAAACCCAGAGGAGCGCAGGCAAGCCATGAAGCAGTTTTATAAATATGGCTTAATGATGTTCTTTATGTCTTCGGTTTACGCTATGGCGTATCAAGACGACGATGATTACAAAAAACAACCGGACTACGTCAAGGATAATAACTTTCTTATTCCTATAGGAACTGGTGAGAATAGTTCTTTTATAAAGATTCCAATCCCTTACGAGGTGGGGTTTATTTTCAAAACGCTCCCAGAGGTTGCTATCCGATATGCTTACGGGACAAGCACCGGGAAGGAGATGTACGCCTCATACAAGGCCGGGCTATTACATAACTTGCCGACTGGCGGGGTTCCAATCCCACAGGTTGCCAGACCCGCTTATGAAGTCATTACGAACTATTCTTTCTTTACTGGGCGTCCGATTGAAAGCCTTGGCGAACAGGGCTTCCTGACGGGCTACAGAGGCCGTAAAGCCTCTGAATTTGCCAAGATGATGTCCAATATAGGGCTAGATAAACTCGACCTCTCACCGGTCGAAATTGACTACCTGATGCAAGGTTACTTCGCTGAGCTTGGGACTCTTGGAACACAACTCTCTAGTGCAGTGATTGCTTATGGCCAAGGTAAAGAGCCACCAGCCATGAATCTGGAAGAGATGCCGTTCTTCAAGTCGTTCATGACGAACCCGAATTCTGATAAGGCTGTGGCTGATTTCTATGAGATCACCAACACCGCCCAGCAGACGGCTAGAACCTTCAATGATATGGCGAAGGTTGGCAAAGGTGAACAAGCCCAAGCGATGCTGCAAGATCCTGAAACCATGGGAATGATCGGAGCATCCTCTTCCATGAGAAAGATTCGGGATAGCATGGCAAAGATCAGACAGGCTATGAGGATTGTTCAAGAAGCGCCTGACATGTCACCTGAAGAGAAGCGGTCTCAGATGAACGAGCTGAACAGGGTATTCAATTCTCTGGCTCAGCAGGGCGTGGAGCTCGCTGATCAACTCGGGATTCGATAATCTCTTGAACCTGCCGGTATAGATCCCATTCGGATCCGTACCGGCTTTCAAATTCTCTCTTCCAAGGATGTCTGGAAACATACTGCTCGTTGTTTCCGCCATCTCTATGGTGTAACGGACAAAGCGGGATGGTATGCCAGTCATCCACCCGCCTGTTCCCGTTCTTGTGTATATGATGTATATCCGGAGGGCTGTATCCATGTCCCTCGTTTAAACACACAATACATCCTAGATCCTGTAGTTCAATGAACCACTTCTTGATGTTCACCTCAGCCCCCAGAAATACAGGTCATGAGAGTTATGATTGGTATGGAAATTCCAGATCCGGAAATAATATTCAAAGTCCATCATATTTTTGAAATCCTTGTCCGTCAGGTTCCTGTAATAATCATTGGTGAACGGGGCGTCTGATGGATTACGAGAGCTTGTTCCATGCTCTGGTCGCCCTTCCGTGGCGCATGTAAAAATAACAAGCCCGCTTGTCATTCTTGTCATGTTCTTGAATGTCTTCTCCCAATGTTTGTCATGCTCAAAGCATTCACAGCTAATCGAGACATCAAAATGCTTATCAGGGTAATCCAGCTCATGTCCATAGGCGATAACATCCACACCCTTTCCTTCCCCTAGATCACATCCGATATATTCACAGTCTTCAAAGAATTGCCGGACAGATCCATTGATATCCAGAGACCCTATCTCCAAGACAGAACGGTTCTTGAAGAATTCGGGGAATCCTCTCTTCACTCCCCTGACAAAATTCATTTGGTCTTCATGTGCCATCACGCCCTCTCGATTTCATAGTTGTAGTGCTTAAATAAATCCAGAACCTCGTCCTCTCTGGGTATCTGTTTAAACAGATCATCCGGCATTAGCCATTTCATTTGGTTATCTCCTGTTAACTTCCTGAAACGGCTGTGATGTCCAAAGACCTTCTTCAGATCCACATCCTTGTGTAAGTTTGGCGAAAGATGCTCGAAAGAGAACAGGACAGATTCCTCGAGCGGGGCAAACTTAACACCAACAGATTCCAATGCAGGGCGCATAAAACAACAAAGTTGAATGTCTTCATTGTTCATCATAGGATCATCTAGGATTCTCATGGTAATCCCATACAAGGATGGCGCTCTTAGGAACCGTCTGCTTCGCAAACTGAATCCGCCGTTCTGAACCACCAGAGGATTCTTGAACAAGTGTTCCCAGTGATACCATATCGCAAACTGATCGCCCTCTAAAGCGGCGTGGGTGGCTCCGCCAATGTAGTCATACTTGAGCCATGAATCCTTCCAGTTGTCTGCATTCAGAACCCAGCCATCGTCTTGCACGATCAAGCAATAATCGGTATCGATGTACTGATGGAGGCAATAGACAACAAAATGGCTGTATTCCTGATAACCAAATGGGCGGTACACATATTTATGTGGGATCTCTGTGTAAAGCTTTGTATCGGTGATGAGAAGCCTCTTGCTGCCCGGTAAGGCATCTGCTGACTTGTTCAGGGCTGGAATAAGGGATTCTCCCCCGCCATTGCCATGAATCGCCACCACGGTAATGTTCTCGTACATGTCAGTCCTTTGGAAGCTCGCCACTGAAGTTGTAAGCGCCACAATGGACTAGCTTAGGCCAGAGGGCGGCATAGATCTTAAAGCCATGCTTACGGGCTAACTGGCAGAAATGGTAGTCTTCTGAGAGTAGCCTCTTGGATTCCTCTTCAATGCTCGTCGCAAAGAATTCATTGATGTTCTTTGATGCGTTATGGTTCATGTCGCTGACATAGGTTGGAACCTTCCCAATCAAGGCCTCGAATACCGCCCTCTTGATCAGCATGAATCCTGTCCCGCCATTGCTGATTTCCATGGGCTCTTCGATCTCATTGCTCTGCTTGTCATGTCCGCCAACCAGATTCACTACAAACGAGCCTGTCCATTTGTGGAGATCTTCATTAGGCGTTCCTCGGTCGATTCCCTGCCTGACCATTTCCCAGTTGATCTCTTTCTTTGGGTAGATCCCACAAATAATATCCTTGTCTGCCCGGATCATCTTGACGATATCAGCCGGGTTAAAGCCAATATCCGCATCGATGAACATCATGTAATTGGCATCGGTCTCTAGGAAGTCTTGAGCCATAGAGTTACGAGCCCGTGTGATGAGTGATTCATTCATCATGTAGCTGTAATACATCTGAATCCCTTCGACAGAGAAGGTCGAAACAGACTGGATCATCCCAAGGGCGTAATTGCCATTACATAAACCGCCATACATGGGTGTGGCAATGAATAGTTTTGTTTCACTCATTTAAATTCCTTTTAGGGTTAATGCATCTGACATATCGATGTATGCGTTATTGCGAAGGATCTCTCCGCCATTAATGGTTTTCTGGGTTTTTGTGGCCTCGATATAGATTTTCTTTTGGAAGTAACCGTTTTTGCAGGAAATCTTGGTCACCAAGAGTGTTTTTGAAGGGATGAGATAGAGAAACCCTGTGAGCCCGATGCCAAGGCTATAAGCTAGTTGTCTTGCATTGGCGATCTTGTCATAGGTGACGAGCCACTTGCTTTGGAATTCGCCTGTGAATTGCTCCAAGGTCATGTTCCGGCATTTGGTTTCTATCGCTGAATGCATTTGCCCATCCTTAACTAGGATGGCGTCAATGATCGCTGGGCTATCCTTGGGTGTCTCAAGGTATTGATAATCTGGGTAATGATGCAGGAATATACCTACAGCCACCTTCTCCTTTTCTCTGCTTTCCTGACCCCTCTCTGTCAAGATATCCATCACGATCCTTTGATGTTTGCCAAAACCTCTACAAGCTTTTGTGAATAATGCAGGATCTTCTTTACCTCGTTTAAACGCTCATCCTTCGATCCCATTCTCATGGTGTATTTCAGGATGTTTCCCCTGTGATAACCAATCTGCTGTTCCAAAGGCCATTCATCGACGATATCCCAAGGCTCTATACCCATAGCCTTGTAATGAGCGGATCCTGTATCAGCCGCCCTTTTCTCTTCCAGTGCTCGGGTGTTTTCTCTATAAGGTTTCATTTCACTTCGCTCCATCGCTTCGCTAATCAGATCACCTAATGTCTTGCTGTACTCGCTCATACTCTCCTCCGCTAATCCAGTTTAAATACAGCCTGTTGATTTCTTTAACCTCTTCCTTTGTTCGGCTTGGAACCAAAGCACGGGCAATATCGAGCAAGCTTTCATCGGTTTCCCATAGCTGAATCCTCTTGGCCGCAACTTTCTTTTTAGGCTTATTTGCGTGAGGCGCATGATCAGTCTTACGGATTAAGTCCGGCTCGCCACCGACCTGATAAAAAGGTAGTCTTGAAGATCCTTTCGTTGGCGCCCAGTAAACGACATAGATAACCTTGAAATCCCTGAAGTTACTGATAGTTGCCCGAACAGTCTGAATGGTGTACCCGGTATCAGCCGCTATCATCTTTGTGGAGGCAGGCTGTAGTTTAAACAGTGACTTGGCTATATCTCGATGGGATTTTTTGGGGTGCTCATAGAGGTCTTCAAATTTCTCGATGCTTTTGTAAAGCTTTCCTGCCTTCCTACCCATTGTTGGCCCCTTCCATGTATCCAAGGCGATACCCTTCTTCAAATGCTTGTCGAAGTGTTAAGCGCCCTAGCTTATCGGCATTCTGAGCGACGTACATACCTGCTTCTTTCCATGCGTTCATCGACGCTCGATTGCGTGTGTGAATGTCATGCGATTGCCGTGCTTGCTCCCAAGCTTCTTCCTCTTGCTCGGTTGTCTGGATATGTTCATTGCCCATCTCGCTCTCCTAAAATGGATTGTCTGTGGTGTCTAGCACCACATTGTGCCTTTCCTTCCATTGTTGGATCATCGCTCGTTCCTGCGGCATCTTCCAAGGCCAGTACCACCGCTCCCATGTCAGCCCACAAGGGTGTAGCTCTTTAGAATCAATCGTTCCCGCAGATGTTTTTGTACTGTCTTGGTTCATGGCTATTCTTCTCCTTTAGCTTGGCTTCTACAGCACGGGCAAAGCCATAACGATCTTCGTATTCTGGCTTGGTTATGCACCATAGCTCATATAGTTCCTCATTTGTCAGTCCTACCCAAGGCCTGTGCATCTTGCCATTGATTTCAACAAGCCCTGCCCGTTCGCTTTCTGCTAGTGGGTATCCGCAAGTGGCGCACTCGATCATTTTCGTGGCGTCAGGAATATGATCCGCTTGGTGTATGTTGTGATCTCCGCTCATGTGTTCTTTTCCTTTAGCTTGGCATCAAACGCTTTCGCTATTTCGGCTAATCTTCCGGTCGGGTCTGAGTCAATAAGATCTTGGGCTGTTATTAGTAATACTTCATACCTTTTGATTTTTTCATCATCCACGACAAAAGGATCTAAAAGGTTTATAGCGTTTTTGGTGTCTTTTTCATTGTTCATTTTCATATCCAATATTGAAGTTTTGTGCCAAGCTGGCGAGACTTAATGTTGGGAATATTTTTTAAGTGGTATC
>Ga0209536_100010037_pt1 | contig 14001 bp, 11 predicted proteins | sample DeeMarSeWOR28_12_FD_187461 | JGI IMG/M metagenome (GOLD analysis project Ga0209536, IMG submission 187461) | Marine sediment microbial communities from White Oak River estuary, North Carolina - WOR-2-8_12 (SPAdes) (version 2) | ecosystem: Environmental > Aquatic > Marine > Intertidal zone >...
GGCTATCACGATATCGACGGTTTCCCGGGGCAGGAACACCTGGAGCTCGGCTTCAACGTCATCGGTAACTTCCTTCCCGACAGCATGTTTTCGCCGTACGTGATCGGCGGGCTCGGTTACCTGCGCGCCGACGTCGGTACCCCGGATTTCGGCGGCTCTCCGCCTGCCGATTCAACCGCGAGCAACGCAACGGCGACCGGCGGCCTCGGTCTGAAAATTCGTTTCGGCGACAGCCCCTGGTCTCTGCGTACCGAGTGGCGCATGCGGCATGCGTTCGACAGCGATAATTCCCTCACGGACCATATCGCTTCGATCGGCATCCAGTACAACTTCGGCGGTGGCGCAGCTACCGCGATGGCCGCCAGCGAACGAGAAGAGGCTCCCGCCCCCGTTGTAGTCGCTGCGCCGGTTGACAGCGACGGCGATGGTGTTCCCAATGACCGGGATCAGTGCCCCGGCACTCCCGCGGGCGTGAAAGTGGACGCCAGGGGCTGCGAGATCGTCAAGCTGAGGAACGTCTATTTCGGATTCGACTCCGCCGTGCTGCTCGCGACTGCCAAAGGCATGCTCAATGAGTCGGCAGCGGCCCTGCGTCGCCACCCGGACCTGAAGGTCGAGATTGTCGGCTTCGCGGACTCACGCGGGCCGGAAAGCTACAACATGAAGCTTTCGGAACGTCGTGCCGAGGCAGTACGTAATCACCTCGAGCAGGCGGGCGTCGATTCGACGCGGATGACCGCGCGCGGCTATGGCGAGTCGCACGAGGGCGCATCCGATCTGTCTGCCAACGGCCTCGCCCAGAGCCGGCGAGTCGAGCTGCGAGTGGAGAGCCGCTGACCGAGGCTACGAGAACTTTCCGGGCCTGAGGACCCGGATGTCGCTCTCGAACAGAATCATCGCGTAGTGGTCGTAGTACTTGTCCCGAAGGCGGGCTGCGATCCTGTCGGCTAACTCGCTGCTACACACGATCTCGACCCGGATGTTACCGCTGGATATCCAGCCGGCGTCTCTGACGCCGCGGCTGCCCGAGCCGCGCGCTTCCGTGATCGTGTATCCCGATGCCCCGAGGTCTTCCAGTTCTTCGAGCAACTCCGGCTCGAGCACCGCCTCGGTGACGATCGTAACGAGCTTGCGTTCGACGTCTGCCATTTTCCTAAGCTCCGATGCTGTGCAAGTAATTCGCGATCGCGAAGTAAACGGGAATGCCGGCAAAGATGTTGAAAGGAAACGTTATGCCGAGGGATGCAGTGAGCGACAGCGACGGGTTGGCTTCCGGCACCGCGATTCGCATCGCCGCCGGTGCCGCTATATAGGAGGCACTGCCGGCCAGCACGGCGAGCAGGGTCGTGCCACCTACCGAAAGTCCTATTGACCAGCCGACCAGTGCGCCAACGGTTGCAAGAGGCACCGGCGCCAGGACGCCGAATGCGGCGAGGAACAGGCCGCGCTCGCGCAGGGTCTGCACCTGGCTCGCAGCGATCAGACCCATCTCCAGCAGGAACAGTGCGAGAACGCCCTTGAACAGATCGAAAAACAGGGGTTCGAGGGTCTTGACGCCTGTCGGGCCCGCCGCCCAGCCGATCAGCAAGCCGCCGACCAGCAGGACGATGCTCTTGCCGAGGAATATTTCATGCGCCAGCTTGCCCCAGCGCTCACCCTGTACCTTCCTGGCAAGCATCACGCCGATAATAATGGCCGGAACCTCGAGCAGCACGAGAAACAGCGGCAGCTGTGAATCGTAGGCGACATTCCGTTCCTCCAGAAAGGCAACGCCTACGGCAAAGGTGGCGACACTGACCGAACCGTAGTGGGCGGCAAGCGACGCCGCGTCGGCCCGGCCTATGCGCCCGGCCGCGCGGGCAATCGCGAACAGCAGGAACGGCACCAGGAAGCCCATCGCCAGCACGGCAACGATCTGCGGCAAGAGGCCGTCGAAAGGCACCTTCGCGAGTTCCACGCCGCCCTTCATGCCGATCGTGAGAAGCAGCAGGATGCTGAGCAATTCGTAGACGGCAGGCGGTATGCGGAGGTCCGACCTGGCCAGGCCGGCGAACACTCCCAGCGCGAAAAACCAGATGACGGGGTCCATGCCTAGTCTCGCCGTACGGACTCGCGCAGCTGACGGACTTCGCCGGCCAGCACTTCGATGCGCTCGAGGAGCATCTCCCGCTCATCGTGGGCTACGACGGCCTCGGCGCGCAGGGTCTGGTTGGTCTCTGCCTGCAGCGACTGCATGGAGTTCACGATCAGCGCGATGAAAAGATTGAGCACCGTGAAGCTCGTCACGACGATAAACGGCACAAAGAACATCCACGCACCGGGGTGCACTTCCATGACAGGCCGGACGATGCCCATCGACCAGCTTTCCAGCGTCATGACCTGGAACAGGCTGTACATCGATGCGCCGACAGTCCCGAACCAGTCGGGGAATGCCGCCCCGTAGAGCTTGGTCGCCATCACCGCGCCGATATAGAAGACCAGCATGAGCACAGCGAGAATCGAGGCCATGCCCGGCAGGGCCTTGAGCAGTGCGCCAACGACGGCGCGCATCTGCGGGACGATCGATATCAGCCGCAATACGCGCACGATGCGAAGGGCGCGCAGGACGGCCAGCGGACCGGAGGCCGGCACCCACGCTATTGCAACGATGGCGAAGTCGAACAGGTTCCAGCCGTCGCGGAAGAATCGCGAGCGATAGACCCAGAGTTTCAGCGCGATCTCGATTGTGAATACCCACAGGGCCGCCGCATCGATCGCGAGTAACAGCGGGCCGGCAGCATCCATCGCCGCCGGCCACGTCTCCAGCCCGAGCGTAATGGCATTGATCACGATCACCGTGGTGATCGTGATGCTGAAGCCGCGAGACTCGACGACGCCCCTGACGAATGCGGTGAGGGTCAGGGGTGCCGGCTGGGGGAGGTAGATCAAACCCTTGGTACCGCTGTCAGGGGTCTGTCGTCGAGTAACTCGCGTAAGGTCTGCCTGTCGACGCGTCGGGATTTGCGGAGCGTGCGCTGAATCGTGCGCCTGGTTCGCTTTACACCCGTCTTGATCGCGGCGTACAGGTTCTCATGTGCCGTATCCAGCGCTACCTGCTGGCGATTCCGGAGGCGTACGCAGATCAATACCTGTTTGTCGACGCCGCCCTTCGGGCCATTGGCGTCCTTCATGGACACATCGATCGAGACGATCTCGGCGTCCAGCCGTTGCAATGCCGATCGCAGCTCGTCTTTCACGAACGTATCGATTGCATCGGTCAACGGGAAGTCGTTTGCCCGCGTAGTGATATTCATGCCACACCTGTTTCGATCAGGGTGGTAATCATCGCGCTCATCGAACCGTCGGTCTAGTCGAACTATTCGATCTTGAAATTCGGAATATCCGAACTATTATGGGGCTTCGACACAGGAGTAAGCGAGCAGATGCGGCACCTGAACTACAACCACCTGCAATACTTCTGGGCCGTGGCGCGGGAAGGCAGCATAGCGAAGGCGTCGCAGTCGCTGCACCTGACGCCGCAGACCATCAGCGGCCAGCTCAAGCTTCTCGATGAGGCCGTGGGGCAGCCCTTGTTCAACCGGGTCGGCAGGCGCCTCGTCCTCTCGGACATGGGCCGGGTCGTCTTCGAGTATGCCGACGAGATCTTCTCGGTTGGTGCGGAACTCGCCAACCTGGTGCGCGGTAATCAATCGAGTGGCCCGAGGACACTGACAGTCGGCATCGTCAGTTCGATGCCGAAACTCATTGCGGAGCGTATCGTCGCCCCGGCGCTGTTGGATCAGCCACCGGTGCGTGTTCGATGCCAGGAGTCGTCATTGGAACAGCTGCTCGCGGAACTCGCCGTCCACAAGCTCGACATCGTCCTTTCGGACCAGCCAGTGCCCGACGGCCTGGGGCTGAAGGCTTTCGACCATCGTCTGGGTGAGAGCGGCATGTCTTTCTTTGCAAGATCCACTCGGGCGCGGCGCTATCGGGGAAAATTCCCGCACAGCCTGAATGACGCACCGATGCTGCTGCCATCCCAGAACTCCGCGCTGCGGCGACGACTCGACGACTGGTTCGAAAGCCACGAACTCTTTCCATCCATCGTCGGCGAGTTCGATGACAGCGCCTTGCTAAAGGCGTTCGGTGAGGCAGGCGCGGGAATATTCGCCGGCCCGACAGTAATCGAGGACGAGATCTGCCGGATGTATCGCATGTCGGTCATCGGACGGACAGACGAAATCAAGGAACGTTTCTACGCCATCTCGCCCGAGCGCCGTTTGAGTCACGCTTCCATCGTTCTAATTACCGACACTGCGCGGTCGGACCTGTTTGCGTGACATTCGGCGGCACTGTCACTCGGAAAGCTGTGCAAGTTCGCCGCTGGCCTCAATCTCCCGAACCAGCGCAAGCTGTTGCGCGAGATCGGCGCGCACCACGTCGCGTATGGCCTGGAACCCGGGGGCTTCGCGCAGTTTTTCCATGTGCGGGCTACGTTCTACCTGGTCCATCCACTGCAGACGCATCCCGGAATCGACGCTCGCGCGCAACACGCTCAGTGCTCGCTCAATTTCGCCGCGCCGGGCATAGACCTCGGCGTCGAGGAATCCGAACGCCCTGGGGTCGACGCCGGGTGCTTCCATGAGTGCGAGGATCGCATCCAGTAAAGCGCGGGAGCAGCCAGCCTGGTCGGTACGTTCATAGGCAAGAGACAGGTTTATCGCCTGGAACACGTTGTTGCGATTCACGACCGGCTCGCCCCGGCAGGCCAGTGTGGGCCAGTCGTTTTCGCCAATCTCGATTGCCTCCTGGTCGTGTCCGAAGCTGACGAGCGTGACAAGTGACACGTTGTTCCCGGGAGCCAGTGATTGCAGCTGGCGAGCGATCGTCACGGCTTTTTCCTCTTCTCCACGGGCCCTGTACAGGAATGCCTTGCGGAAAAGGGTATGTATCTCGTCGGGCCCCCTCCGTATACCCTCATCCACCCAGTAGGCCGCCTTGTCGGTATCCCCCAATGACAGGTAGTTCGCGCTGAGCAATCTGAATGCCGCCAGGTAATCGGGATCGATCTCCAGGGCTTTTCGGTACAGGCGCAGTCCGTCCACGAGGTTGCCGGCCGTGCTGTAAGCCTCGCCAAGGGTAATGATGATGATCGGAGAAAGCGGATCCAGCTGTCGAGCTTGCTGCAGCACCGGGATGGCGGCGGGGGGGTCACCGAAGCCATAGATGAGTATATCCCCGTACCAGTGATACGCCTTGGCGTCGTTCGGGTCCAGTTTAATAGCACGGGTTAGTGCGTCAGCCGCGCCCCGAATATCGCCCCTGCGCATTTGCATCAATCCCAGGGACGCGTACGTGGCACCCAGCCGATCGTCGAGGTCGAGCGCCTTGTCGAGCGCGGGCTCGGCAATTTGCAGCGCGTCATCCAGACCGATGTGACCGTAGAAGTTAGACAAGAGGCCGGCATCCGCCAGACCAACCCAGGCGTGCGCATAGTTGGGATCCATCTCGATCGCACTCCTGAAATAGTCGGCGGCTTCCGTCAGCGATCGCTTCGAGCGCAACGCCATCCGCTGTTTACCAAGCAGGTAAGCCTCCAGCGCCTGCAAATTCTGCGTTGGTACCTGTCGGGCATCGGCGTCGTCCCCCACTGCCAGCACGGTATCCAATGCATCGGCGATGCTGCTCGCGATCTGGGTCTGGATCTCGAAAACATTGGCCGCGGTCAGTTCCCGCTCATAGGTTTCAGCCCACAGGTGGGAATCGCTGCCCGCCTCGATCAGCTGTGCAGAGATCCGGACCTGGTTTCCGGCTTTGCGGACGGAACCCTCCAGTATGTGTGCAACATTGAGTTGCCTGGCAATCGTCGGTATATCGAGGTTCTTGCCTTTGAACGAGAACGACGAGGAGCGCGAAATGACGCGCAGTCCCGGAATCTGCGCAAGCGTGCCGAGAAGTTCTTCGGAAATACCATCGGAGAAAAACTCTTGTGCCGGGTCGTCACTCATATTCTCGAATGCCAGGACGGCGATCGACCTGTCTACCGGAGCTTCCGGCCACCACGTCAGCCACGCAAACACAATCAGCGCCGCTGCCAGCATCGAAATGATAATGAAATCGAGACGGCGACCGGTCAGGCTGACCGCTGAGGGATCAGTCACATCGCCTTTGTCCCGGGCGATACCCGAGCCTGTAACCTCGAAGAACCATGAGATGACGAGAGCGATGGGCAGGCCGATCACCAGCATCCCCAGGACTATCGGGCCCAGCCACCCGGGAAGATCAAGCAGGCCGGACAAGACTTCCGTCACCTGCAGTATCAGCCAGGCGGCCACGAGGTACAGCGCGGCCATGCGCAAGACGTTACGGCGTCTAAGTTCAGACCAGATGTTCATGTGCCGCCGATCAACAGGTGCCGGAGGACAAACACCTTACTGCGACATAGTGCCGGCCGCCAGTGGCGTACAGGCGGTTCGTGCCGCCGGCCTCGAATATCTCAATGCTCGGCCATTACCCTCTCGAGTACTTCCGGGTCGCGCCAGCGTCCATACTTGAGGCGCAACGCATAAACCAGCGCGATGGCGAACACCAGCGCAGCAAAGGCAAGCCATGACACCCTGGGGCTGAGTTCGAATACCCGGATGATAAAGAACTGGGCGACGAGCATCGCCCAGTGCAGCGAGACCGAGGCCACCATCAGCCAGCGCGTGTCGCCGGCACCGCGCAAGACACCGCCGGATACGAGTATTACTGCATCGGCCATCACGTAGGTCGAGAGTCCGATCATCATGAATGCGGATAGTTCCCGGATGGCGGAGAAGTCGCCGCTCGGTGGCGCAAATACCTCAACGAGCGGATATCGATACGTAATGTAGGCAACCGCGAGAACCGCAGAGTAGCTCAGGCCAACCGTGAACGCGGCCATGATGACTTCATTGACACGGGCCATGTCGCGCGCGCCGACGAAACGACCTATCAGGCTGATGACGCCGACGTTCAGCCCGATCATCGGGACGAAGGAGAGAATATCCCAGTTGAAAACGATGGCCGCTGCCGCACCTTCCGCAACGCCGTAGGACTGGAACATGAGCAGGAACAGGTTGAACGCGGCGACATTGAGGAACATCTCCAGCCCGGAGGGAAAGCCGAGTCGCCAGAAGCGGCGCAGGATCTTCAGGTCCAGCGAGAACGAATGCAGTACGGCAAAGGTATCGCGGTGCTCCCGCCGAAAATAGAACGCGACGAAAAGCAGGAAGGCAAGGATCGTCGAGATAACGGTAGAAATGCCGGCACCGACAATCCCCAGCGCCGGGAACCCGAGTTTTCCGAAGACCATTACGTAGCTGAGCGGGACGTTGATGAAGAGGCCGAAGACGTCGCAGATCATGACCACGTGCGTTCGGCCAATGCCGGCAAAATAGGATGAGAGACAGGTCTTCGCGAGGGTCACGAGCACGCCGGCCATCAGGATCAGGTAGTAGGTGCGCTCGAGTTCGACCTGCTCCGGATCGTGGCCCATGCCTGCGAAGATGCCGGCAACGAGAAACGTGATAAGAGTAAGAAACGGCGCGCTCATCGCCGTCATGATCATGCCCTGGGTGACCACTTTCGGGCATTTCTCCGGTTCGCCGGCGCCAAGATACTGCGCGGTCATCGCGTTCGCGTACGAGAGCAGGCCGATGAAGAAACAGAAGGAGAAGAATGAAGCGACGCCGCCGCCCAGGGCTGCCGCCATGTGCACGGGATCGATCTGCGACATGAAGAAGCGGTCGGTAAAAATCATCACCGCGAAGGTGCCCTGCGATACCACCATCGGCAGGGCAAGCCGCAGCAGCTCGGCCGTGGTCCTGCGGCTGAAATGAAGCCTGGGAAACAACGTCGCTCCGATCGGGAACAGGGAGAGCGGAAAGTCTACGTATAGAACACATCGGGCGAAAGTTTCGAATGAAAGATTGCTCGGCGGACATGCAGCGACAGGCGCCTTGAAAATCCGCGGCCCGCATCAATATCAAAAGAGCACCAGGGACGCGGTGGAGCCGTGTGTACACAATGGCATAGGTCGCCGCTCGCGTGCCTGGCGCTAAAGGAGAAGTGCCATGACCGAAGCATTGGTGGCAACCTACAAAAACGTCAGAGCGATTACCAACGTCGAAGACGATCTCCTTTCGACCGGCATCCCCAGCGAAAAGATCAAGGTCGACAAGGATCACCGGAAGATTCGCGTGTTCGTCCCGGATGCGACGAGATCCGAGGTCCTGGAGATTCTGAATCGGCACAACCCGGCAGAAGTTCACTAGCCGGCTGACTGCTGAAACCGGCACCCGCCGGTCTGAAGGCATCCGCGCTGCAACGGCGAAGGATGCAGAGGGATCGTGTATATTCCGCACATCGAAGTTGGATAGCAGCGGATTCTATGGCTCGCGATAAACGGTTCTGGACGCTTCTCGTAATATTCCAGGTCTTCTTCGGACTCGCGGTTTTCGCATTTACCCGCGATTACTATCTGCAGGATGCGGAGCCCGTTCGTGGTCACGCACAGATCGTGAACCCGGCGGCGCCCGCCTGGTCGCGGGGAATCACGGCAACAGACATTTCACGGCTGAGTTCGCCGGGACTCGTCGAATCGACACCCAGTGACCCGACCGAGATCTATCGCCGTGCCGAGGAATTCTTCGCCGCCCGGCAATACGACAGGGCCGCGCAGCTGTACGAAGAGCTGCTCGTATACAGCCCGGAGGATGCCGAGATCTACAACAATCTCGGGCTCACCCTGTTTTATACCGGCCGTACGGACGAGGCCCTGCGCAGGCTCAACGAGGGCGTGGCCGTGGACGCCGAACACCAGAGAATCTGGTTGACCCTCGGATACGTGAATAGCCAGCTCGGCAACACGGAACAGGCGAGGGCGGCGCTCACGCAGGCAACGCGGGTTGGTGGCAATGCATCGATCCGCGAATCGGCCGAGAAAATGCTCGCGGAACTGCCCTAGACAATTGTCTCGCTCGTAACTGTTGCCAGCGACGGTGAGTGTGGCACTCTCGGGGCAACTAAGCCTTGCTGCGAGTGCGACCTGACCGCATTCGCCCAATAATGATGTTCAAAAAAATCCTCGTCGCCAATCGCAGCGAGATTGCGATCCGCGTGTTTCGCGCGGCCCATGAGCTGCATATTCCGTCCGTCGGCATTTATTCAGCCGAGGATCGCCTGACGCTGCACCGTTTCAGTACACGAGAGTCGTACCGGGTCGGGGAGGGCAAGGGGCCGATCGAGGCGTATCTCGATATGGAGGACATCATCCGTGTGGCGAAGTTGTCGGGCGCCGACGCGATCCACCCGGGATACGGCTTTCTCTCCGAGAATCCAGACTTCGCGCACCTGTGCGCGGAGTCGGGCATCACTTTCATCGGCCCGCCGCCGGAAATAATGCGCAGGCTCGGCAACAAGGTCGAAGCGAGAAGGCTCGCGATCGAGGCCGACGTGCCGGTCATGCCGGCAACGGACCCGTTGCCACATGAAGGCACGGAGATTACGCGGCTCGCCAGCGAGGTCGGTTACCCGCTCATGCTCAAGGCGAGCTGGGGCGGTGGCGGCCGCGGCATGCGCGTGATCGAGGACGAGTCCGACCTGCTGGAACAGGTGGCCGCTGCGCGCCGCGAAGCGCTGGCCGCATTCGGCAACGACGAGGTCTATCTCGAGAAGCTCGTGCGCAATGCCCGGCACGTCGAAGTGCAGATCATGGGCGACTCGCACGGGCAGGTCGTGCACCTGTTCGAGCGCGACTGCACAGTGCAGCGTCGGCACCAGAAGATTGTCGAACGCGCGCCGGCGCCCTACCTGTCACAGGCTGAGCGCGACGAGATCTGTTCCGCGGCAGTGCGGCTGGCGCAGTCCGTGGCGTACTGCAACGCCGGTACGGTCGAGTTCCTGCAGGACGTGGACACGGGTGAGTTCTACTTTATCGAGGTCAATCCACGCATCCAGGTCGAGCACACGGTTACCGAGCAGATCACGGGGCTCGACCTCGTGAAGTCGCAGATCCGTATCGCGGCAGGCGGGCGGATCGGGGACGTCGAGTCATCCGGCATCCCCGCGCAGCAGGACATCCGGATGCGCGGTGCGGCGATCCAGTGCCGCGTGACGACGGAGGACCCCCGCAACAACTTCATTCCCGACTACGGCCACATCGTTGCCTATCGCAGCCCGGCCGGTCCCGGAATCCGTCTGGACGCGGGCACCGCTTACTCGGGCGCCGTTATCGGCCGTCACTACGACAGCCTGCTCGTGAAGATCACGGCATTGGGCGTCTCCGAAACGGAAGCAGCGGACCGCATGCTGCGCGGGCTGAGCGAGTTCCGGGTGCGCGGGGTCGAGACGAACCTCGCGTTCCTCGATGCGCTCATATCGGATTCGCGCTTCATCAAAGGGGACTACAACACCCGTTTCGTCGATGAGTCGCCCGATCTCCTGCAGCTCAAACCGGATAGCAGCCACGGCGCACAGCTGCTGCATTACATCGGCGAGGTCCTGGTGAACGGCAACGCGCAGGTCGCGGGACGCAAGATGCCGAAAGCCCTCAAACAGCCGGTTGCGCCACGGATAGACCCGCAGCCTCCGGCCAAAGGCGTGCGCCAGATTCTCGACTCGGACGGTCCGGAAGCGGTTGCCGAGTACATGAAACGCAGCAAGGTTCCGCTTATCACGGACACGACCTTCCGCGATGCGCACCAGTCGCTGATGGCCACTCGCATGCGTTCGACGGACATGCTGCGCATCGCACCGCACTATGCGCAACTGATGCCGCAGCTGTTCTCCGTAGAGTCGTGGGGCGGTGCGACTTTCGACGTCGCGATGCGGTTCCTGAACGAAGATCCCTGGCAACGGCTCGCCGACCTGTCGGCGGCCATGCCGAACCTGATGCAGCAGATGTTGCTTCGCGCGTCGAACGGTGTCGGGTATACCAACTATCCTGACAATGTCGTGCGCTTCTTCGTGCAGCAGTCGGCCGAGGCCGGCGTCGACGTGTTCCGCATCTTCGACTGCCTCAACTGGGTCGAAAACATGCGCGTGGCGATCGATTCGGTCTGCGAGACGGGCAAGATCGCGGAAGCGGCCATCTGCTACACCGGCGATATCCTCGACCCGATGCGCACGAAATACGACCTGCGCTACTACATCGATCTCGCAAAGGAACTGGAGGCGGCTGGTGCGCACGTACTCGGTATCAAGGACATGGCCGGCCTCCTCAAGCCGGCTGCCGCGCGAAAACTGATCCGGGAACTCAAACAGGAAGTCGGCCTGCCGATACACTTCCACACGCACGACACCAGCGGCGCCGCCGCCGCGACCGTGCTGGCGGCGGTCGAGGAGGGTGTCGATGCATTCGACGCCGCGATGGATTCGATGAGCGGGCTGACGTCGCAGCCTTGTCTAGGGGCAATCGTTGCCGCGCTGGCGAACACGGAACACGATCCTGGCATCGACATGGCGAACGTGCGGATGATCAGCGATTACTGGGAGCAGGTTCGCGAGCAGTACGCGGCATTCGAACCCGATATCCGGGCCGGTGCATCGGAGGTCTACCTGCATGAAATGCCGGGCGGGCAGTTTACCAACCTGAAGGAGCAGGCCGCGTCGCTCGGTCTCGCGAGCCGCTGGCACGAGGTCGCGCGCGCCTATGCGGACGTCAACATGGCATTCGGCGATATCGTCAAGGTAACGCCTTCGTCGAAAGTTGTCGGTGACATGGCGCTGATGATGGTGACCTCGGACACGAGCATCGAGGACGTCCTCGATCCCGATACGGACATCGCGTTTCCCGAATCTGTCGTCTCGCTGTTCGCCGGCGAGCTCGGGCAGCCGCCCGGCGGTTTCCCGGAGGGTCTGCAGAAGAAAGTGTTGAAAGATCGCGAACCGATCACCGTCCGGCCGGGCTCCCTGCTCTCGGCGGTGGATCTCGAGGGCGAGCGTCGCAAGCTTAACGAAGGCCACGAGCACGCCGTCACTGACTTCGATCTCGCGTCCTATCTCATGTACCCGAAGGTGTTCTCCGAGTACCGCCGTCATCGCGAAGAGTTCGGTGACGTGAGCGTGTTGCCGACGCACGTGTATTTCTACGGCATGCGGCCGGAGGAAGAAATCGTCACGAAGATGGGGGACGGGCGCAGGGTCGTGATTCGCTACCTGACGATGGGTGACACCGACGACCGCGGCTACCGGCGGGTCTTCTTCGAGGCGAACGGCCAGCCGAGTTCGGTGCTGATCCAGGATCGCAGCTCGGAGTCGGCGCACCATGAGAACGAGAAGGCGGACAGCACCAACCCGAGGCATGTTGGTGCACCGATGCCCGGAGTCATCTCGACGATCGCCGTCGAGGTGGGTCAACAGGTCGAGCGGGGTGATACGCTGTTGACGATGGAAGCGATGAAAATGGAAACGTCGATCAAGGCGGAGCGCGATGCGACGGTCAAACGCGTGGTCGCGCGGATCGGCGAGCAGTTCGACGCCAAGGACCTGCTGGTCGAGTTTGAGCCGTGAAGATATCCGAGATCCGCGTGTACCAGGTGGACCTGCCTCTCGTCGAGGGCCGCTATTCGTGGTCCGAGGGCAAATACGTCGAAGTATTCGATAGTACCGTCGTCGAGCTGGTTACCGACGAAGGGCTGAAGGGGTACGGCGAAGTATGTCCGCTCGGGCCGTTCTACCTGCCGGCCTTTGGCCCGGGCGCTCGTGCCGGAATCGCGGAACTGTCGGGCAGCCTGGTTGGCCAGGACCCGACCGCAATCGGGCCAATCAACCAGCTGATGGATCGGGCGCTGCTCGGTCACCCGTACGTCAAGTCGGCAATCGACATGGCGTGCTGGGATCTGCTCGGCAAGGCCTGCGGCAAATCGGTATGCGACCTGTTAGGCGGCAGGTTCGGCGAGAGCATTGCACTGTATCGTGCAATCAGCCAGCGGCCGGCCGACGAAATGGCCGAGAACGTTGCCGGGCATCGCGCGGATGGTTACACCAAGTTCCAGCTCAAGGTCGGCGGCGATCCCGCGGACGATATCGCGCGCATTCACGCGGCCGCGGATGTGCTGACGGATGGCGAAGTGCTCGTCGCCGATGCGAACACCGGCTGGCGGGTCGACGACGCGATCCGGGTCGCCAATGCGGTTCGTGAGCGGGACGTCTACATCGAGCAACCATGCCGTTCGTATGAACACTGCCTGGTTGTCAGGCGGAACACGTCCTTGCCGTTCATCCTGGATGAGAACATCACGGGCATCGAAGCCCTGATGCGCGGTCATCACGACGGCGCGATGGACGTTATCAACCTGAAGATCTCGAAAGTTGGTGGACTGACGAAGGCACGGCAGATCCGCGACCTGTGCGTGACGCTGAACCTGCCCATGACCATCGAGGACAGCTGGGGCGGCGACATCATCACCGCCGCCATTGCCCACCTGGCGCATTCGACGCCGGAGGCGCTGCGGTTCTCGGCCACCGATTTCAACAGTTACGTCACGGTTCGTAACGCGACGGGAGCACCGCAACGTGTCGCGGGCCGGATGCGAGCGTCGGACGAACCGGGGCTCGGGATCGAGCCGGACATGGATGTGCTGGGCGAGCCCGTCGCCGAATACAAGAATTAGATGTCAGGCGGCTCGCCATGAGTCGCGGTCGCAGCGCCAGTGGTAACCTACGCAGGAAGACGAAGAAGAACGGGTTACGATGGCTGACGCGGGTCAAAAAGACGGAGACAGCCGCCGCATAGCCCCCGGATCGGGGCGGCGGCGTTCGCCGGCGTTTCACAAGGGACGGCAGCTCGAGCCGGCGGTACACGACGAGATCGCGGCGCTGCTCGGCGACCGGCCGCGCGATCGCGATCTGCTTATCGAATACCTTCACCTGGTCCAGGACAAGTACGGGTACCTGGGCGCTGCGCACCTGCAGGCGCTCGCAGCCGAGATGCGGCTGTCCATGGCCGAGGTCTACGAAGTCGCGTCCTTTTACGCGCATTTCGACATCGTGCTG
>Ga0209536_100010041_pt1 | contig 13997 bp, 10 predicted proteins | sample DeeMarSeWOR28_12_FD_187461 | JGI IMG/M metagenome (GOLD analysis project Ga0209536, IMG submission 187461) | Marine sediment microbial communities from White Oak River estuary, North Carolina - WOR-2-8_12 (SPAdes) (version 2) | ecosystem: Environmental > Aquatic > Marine > Intertidal zone >...
GCCGTTGTGCACCCATTCGGCGAGCGCCATGCCCGCACCGCCGCCCGAGGCGATGCCGAAGGCATTGAAGCCGGCGCCGACGTAGACGTTATCGCGTTCGGGCGCCGCACCGAGGATGAAGTTGCCATCCGGAGTAAAGCTCTCGGGGCCGTTCAGCATCTGCTTGATGCCGGCCTCGGCGAGCGCGGGCACGCGCGCAATGGCCTGTTCCATCAGCGGCTCGAAATGATCCCAGTCGTTGTCCAGCAGGGTGAAGTTGAAGCCCTCGGGAATACCGTTTTCGGCCCAGGGAATCGGATTCGGTTCGTAGCCGCCCATGACCAGGCCGCCGACCTCCTCCTTGAAATAGGTCAGTCGATCCGGATCGCGCAGGGTCGGCAGGTCGCTCGGCACTCCGTCTATTTTCTCCGTCGCCAGGTACTGATGCTGCACCGAAACCAGCGGTATGTTGACACCCGCCATCTGCCCCAGCTGGCGCGACCACTGCCCGCCACAGATCACCAGCTTGGCGCATTCGATGCGACCGCGATCGGTCTGCACCGCGCGGATGGCGTTACCGTGGAACTCGAAACCGGTGACCTGCGTGTCTTCGCAGATCTGCACCCCGCCCTTGCGCGCGCCGCTGGCCAGCGATTGCGTGATGTCCGACGGGTTCGCCTGGCCGTCGGTAGGCAGGAACGCGGCGCCGACCAGGTCGCCGATGTCCATTATAGGCCACAGGTCGAGAGCTTCCTGCGGCGTCAGCAGGTGCATGTCGAGCCCGAAGGAATGCGCCGTCGTCGCCTGGCGTTTGACCTCGGTCCAGCGCGCCTGGTTGCAGGCGAGGCGCAGCCCGCCGTTCATCTTCCAGCCGGTGGCAAGACCGGTTTCCTGCTCCAGCGTCCTGTAGAGTTCGACCGAGTACCCCAGCAGCTGGGTGATGTTGGCATTAGTGCGCAGCTGGCCGACCAGGCCCGCGGCGTGAAAGGTGGAGCCCGAGGTGAGCCTGTGCTTTTCCAGCAGCACGACTTCGCTGACGCCCATTTTCGCCAGGTGATAAGCGGTCGAACAGCCGATGATGCCGCCGCCGACGATGACGATGCGGGCTTGCGTTGGTAGATCCTTGTTGCTCATTTTGCAGTTCTCACTTAGTCCAAACCGTACTCACGTTTACGTTTTGCAGCCCAGGCGCCGATCATGCGATCGGCAATGATGGCGATGAAGGCGACGCAGACACCGGCGATGATGCCGCGCCCGGTATCGGCCTTGGTCAGTGCGATATAGACTTCCTGGCCGAGTTCGCGGGTTCCCACCAGCGCGGTAATCACCAGCATCGACAGGGCCATCATGATGGTCTGGTTGATGCCCAGCATGATGTGCGGCAGCGCCAGCGGAATCTGTACCTTGCGCAGCAACTGGTTGCGCGTGCACCCGGCCTGCAGCGATGCCTCGATCAGCTGCGGCGAGACCTGGCGGATGCCGTGATCGGTGTAGCGGATGATCGGCGTCACCGCGTAGGCGATCACCGCCAGCATCGCGGCGAAATCGCCAACGCGAAACAGCATCACCACCGGCATCAGGTAAACGAAACTGGGCAGCGTCTGCAGGGTGTCGATGACGACGCCGACGACACGGTGTACGCGCTCGTTGCGCGCCGCGAGGATGCCGATGGGAATGCCGATCAGGCAGGCGATCACCACCGACAGGCCGCACAGGTAAAGCGTCACCATGGCCTTTTCCCACAGGCCGACGATGGCCATGAAGGTGGCGAGGCCCGCCGTCAACAGGCCGAGCCGGCGCCCGCCCAGCTGCCAGCCGCCGATTCCCACCATCGCCACCACCGCGATCCACGGCAGCGACAGCAGGAAGCGCTTGAACGGAATCATGATGTTGAGCAGCAGGAAATTCTTGAAACTCTCCAGCGCATCGAAGAAATTGACGTTGATGTAACGCACCAGGTCACCCCAGAAAGCACCGGTGGTGAGTTGCCAGCTTTCCGGATAGGTATTCATCGCCGGGAAATAGATGCCCAGCAACCAGGTCACCGCCACCGCCACCGCAAACAGCAGCGCATGCGCGTGCCTGGCGACAAAACCTGCCTGCTGGCCATAGTGCATCGGCGGCGGTCGATTGGCATAAGCCTGGCTCAGGCGATCCAGCGCGATCGCGAGCAGTGTGATCGCCACCCCGGCCTCGATGCCCTCGCCGATCTTGAGCCGGCGCAGCGCGGTGAGTACGTCGTAGCCGAGGCCGCCGGCACCGATCATCGAGGCGATGATGACCATGTTCAGCGACAGCATGACCACCTGGTTGACGCCGACCATCAGCGAATGCTTGGCCGAGGGCAGCAACACCTTCCACAGCAGCTGGCGCTTCGAGCAACCGGCCATGGCGCCGGCCTCGACCACCTCGGCGCTGATCTGTTGCAGCGCCAGCAGGGTGACGCGTACCATCGGCGGCATCGCGTAGATGATCGTCGCGATCATCGCCGACACCGGGCTGAAACCGAACAGCAGCAGCACCGGCACCAGGTAGGCGAACACCGGCACGGTTTGCATCAGGTCCAGTATCGGCACCAGAATCATGCGAAACCCGGGCGAGCGATAGCCGACGATGCCGAGCCCGACGCCGCCCACCAGGCCGATCGGCACCGCGATGATGATCGAACTGAGCGTGATCATGGCGCTGTCCCACTGGCCGAACACGACCAGGTAAGTGAAACAGGCGCCCACCAGGGCAGCCAGCTTCCAGTCACGCGCATAGTGACCGAACAGCATCACGCCGATCAGCAGCGCGATCCAGGAAACGCGCGGAAACACCAGCACCGCATCGCTGCCGACGCCCGACAGGAAGCCGGTCGACAGCACGCTTTTCACCAGCGTGTAGGGCTGTTCGACGACCCAGGCGATGCCGCGGGTGAGGTCCTTGAAGCTGAACAGACCGAAATTGGCGCTGTTGATCAACCACTTCATGAAATCGCTGATCCAGCCGGCCAGCGGCAGCTGCCAGGCGCGCGGATAATCGAAGGCCCAGGGCAGGCTGTCGCGGGCAACCATCAGCAGGATGGTCACGCCGATCATCCCCAGCCACAGCACGCCCCAGCGGCCGGGAAGCAGCTGCACTGGCGCGCTCGCCGTAGCCGCGGTGCTCATCCGCTTTTTCTCGGCGCCGCCGCGAGCAGGTCGACCACTACCTGGCGCGCCAGTGCGCCGATGATCTCGCCCTGCTCGTTGCGCACCGCGAACACGGCATCGCGCTCGGCGTTCAGAATCTGCTCGAGCTGGGTCTCTATCGCGGCCGCGGCCGGCAGATCACCGGCAAATTGCTGGTCGCCGGCGGTGGTCATCAACGCCTGCGCGCTCAGCACCTTGGCGCGTGGAATACCCTGGGTGAATTCCTCGACGTAAGCGGTGGCCGGGTTCAGCACCAGCTGTTCCGGCGTACCGATCTGGATGATAGCGCCGTCCTTCATGATGGCGATACGATCGGCCAGCCGGATCGCTTCTTCGAAATCGTGGGTAATGAAAACGATGGACTTGTGCAACACGTTTTGCAGGCGCATGAACTCGTCCTGCATCTCGCGGCGGATGAGCGGATCAAGCGCCGAGAAGGGTTCGTCGAGGAACCAGACATCGGGTTCGGCCGCGAGCGAACGCGCGATGCCGACACGCTGCTGCTGGCCCCCGGAAAGTTCACGCGGGTAATAACGTTCGCGCCCGTCGAGGCCCACCAGCTTGATCACTTCCAGTGCGCGCTGTTCGCGGGCGCTGCGACCGATGCCCTGCACTTCTAGCGGCAGCGCGACATTGCCGAGCACATTGCGATTGGGCAACAGCGCGAAATGCTGGAACACCATTCCCATCTTGTGACGGCGCAGATCGATCAGCTCGGCCTCGCTCGCCTGCATCAGGTCCAGGGTATCGAAAAGGATCTCTCCCGCGCTGGGTTCGATCAGGCGGGTCATGCAGCGCAGCAGGGTCGATTTGCCCGAGCCCGACAGCCCCATGATGACGAATATCTCGCCCTCGTAGACGTCGAAACTGGCGTCGCGCACCGCGGTGATGTAGCCATCGCGGGCGAGCGCCACTTCGTCGACCCGGCCATCGGCGCCAAACAGCGACTCGACATTATCGCCGAATGCCTTCCACAGGTTTCGGCAACTTAGCTTGACTGCCGGCGCAGCAGAATCGGGAGTTAACGGGTCTGACATGGTCGCGCTACCTGGATCGAAGCAAACTGGATTGCAATACAAAAACTGAAGGACCGGGTTGCGCCCGGTCCTTCAGCAACCCCGTAACGACTACTTTATCCAGGCCTTCCAGGTCGATTCGTGCTCGCGCATCCACTTGGCGACGGTTTCATCCACCGACTTGCCTTCGAGATCCACCTCGACGATCATCTGGCTCATCTGCGCGTTGTCGATCTTGAAATTGCGTACCGCCCTGTAGGCGCCCGGCCATTTCTTTTCGCCATCCTTCCAGCCCACCTTTTTGATCCAGCCGAACGGCTTGCCGCAATCGTAGGCCATCTCCTTGTTGATGCCCCAGCTCGGATCCTCGTAGCATGCATCGGTGTACTCGGGAAATTCGACCCATTCGCCCTGGTACTTGGCGACCGCCCAGTGCGGCGCATAGATCCACAGCAGAATCGGCGCCTTGCGCTGCACCGCGGATTCCAGCTCGGAGAACAGCGCCGCGTCGGTGCCGGCATGCACTACCTCGTAATTCAGCCCCAGCGCCTCGACGCGCTCATCGTCGAACCCGGCCCAGGTGACCGGCCCGCCGAGATAGCGCCCCCTGGGCGCGGTTTCGGCCGTGGCGAAGGCCTCGGCGCAATCGTTCAGCGCCTTCCAGTCCGGCAGCCCCGGGCAGCGTTCCTTCATGTACAGCGGATACCACCACTCTTCCTTGGCATCCATCCCGGTTTCGCCCAGGTCGACCGTTTTACCGGTCGCCAGCGACGCATCCATCGCCTGCTTGCCGGTGGTTTCCCACATTTCCATGGCGATGTGCAGATCGCCCGATTCGAGCCCGGCAAACTGCGCGATGTAGTCGGCCTGCACGTATTCGATGTTGTAACCGGCCTTTTTCAACACCTCGCCCATGATGTGCGTGGTCAGGTATTGCCCGGTCCAGTCATGGATCGTCAGCTTGATCGGATCCCGGGATTCGACGGCGCCTGCCGTCCCTGCCAGCGACAGGCATAAGGCGATCAACAATGACTTGATCAACGGATAATTCGATTTCCTGTTCATTTTGGTAGTCACTCCTCATTTTTATGATTGACACAGTGATTGGCTGTGCGGCCTACAACCGCATCTTTGTCGCAAATTTCCCACACCATGTCAACGGCTATTGAGGCGACATCCATACAATCCCACTGTTGAAGGTTGTTTTTTGTGGGTATCCAGTTATAAGCTGCAGCAATAATACCGGCCACCGCTGATTTCGGCCGGGCAAATTTGCTCCAGGGTACGTCATGCAGTTGCAGAAAAGACAAAATGAAATTCTCGCCTCGGTGCGCGCGCGCGGCGCCTGTTCGATCATCGAGCTCGCCCGACAGCTCAATGTCTCCGATGAAACCATTCGCCGCAACATCAAACCACTGGTACGCCAGGGGCTCATCGAGAAAGTTCACGGCGGCATCGTTCTGAGCGAGAAGCAGCAGCCCGAGCCACCGTTCGAAAAGCGCATGAACGAGCGCATCGAGGCCAAGCAGACGATTTCCGCGCTGGTCGCCGAGATCATCAGCAACGGTGATTCGATCATGCTCGATACCGGCTCGACCACGGCCTACGTGGCGCGCGCGCTGGCCGACCACCGCAACCTGTCGGTGGTCACCAACTGCACCGAAATCGCGCGCACGCTGGCGCGCGAATCCAGCAACCGGGTGCACCTGTGTGGCGGCGCGTTGCGGGCCGATGACTGGGCCACCTTCGGTTCCGCCGCGATCGAGTTCGTGCGCCAGTTCCACGTCAACTACGCGATCCTGTCGATCGGCGGCGTCACAGTTGACGGCTGCTTCATGGACTACCACCTCGAAGAAGCCGAGTTCTCGCGCGCGGTCATCGCGCAGGCGAAAAAAACCATCGTGGCCGCCGACCACAGCAAGTTCGGCCATCCCAATTTCATCAAGGTCTGCGATTTCGACGAGGTCGACATGGTCGTCGTCGACCGCCCGCCCCCCGCCGGCATCCTCGCCGGATTACGCGACGCGGGGGTTGCGGTAGTCGCGCCCGCCGATCAGCAGGTCTGAAGTCTCACTGCTCGCCCCTGGCGACCGCGGCCACGTGCTGTTTGAACTCGGGCGTCGCCATCAGCGCCTTGCAGCGCTCGAAGCGCCCGTTCGAGTAAGCCCAGAAATCTTCCGCCGGGTTGCCGTCGCTGTGCTGGATCAACCCCCACAGCGTCCACAACAGGTCGCACATCGCCTTGTAGATGACCATGCGCCCGGTTTCCGCCGGCAGCGGCTCGCGGCCGCAGTAGGCGCGCATCATTTCAGCGTCCTGCGCCGTGCTGAAGCCGGCCTCGACCGATAGATCGCCGAGATCCCACAGCGGATCGTTCATCCCCGAGTATTCCCAGTCGACGATCCACATGCGCTCACCGTCGTCGAGGAAGTTTTCGCACAGCGGGTCGCAGTGACAGGGCGCGAGCACTGCCGGATGCTGCTGCAGGGCGGCGCGCACCGGCGCGGCGGATTCGACCACCTCGGCATAACCCGTCGGCAGTTCGGCCTTGCGCTCATCCAGGATGGCGAGATAGTCATCGATCATCGCGAACAGCTCGAAGCGAAACTCGAATGCCTCGGGCCAGTCGTGCATTCGCCTCAACGCGCGCCCGGCGCGCGCCGCCGACCCCTCGCGCCTGGCGAATTGCTGCGGCGTCATGGTGACGCTGTCATCGATATAGGTGGTCAGCAGTACGCCGCTGTCGCTATCCGCGTGGATTACCTCGGCCGATACGCCCGCGCGTGCGGCGACGCGCGCGTTGTGCATCTCGACCTTGCGATCGATGTATTCCTCGGTGCCCTTGCCCGGTATACGCAACGCATAGCGGCGCTCGCCACAGTCGATGCGATACACCAGGTTGGTCAGCCCGCCGAGACGACGGACGCCATAGCTAACGGCTTCGATAGCCTCGAATCCAGGAATTTTCGTCAGTTCGAGATGTACCCGTTCGAGTTCTTCAGTCACGCTTTATACTCCCCCAAATTTGTCAGCTGATTGCAGGTCCGTCGAGGCTATGCGGGTTTGACCGCGGTGAACAGCCCCCAGCGTTGCTCGCCGTCGCGCGCGCGCTCGATTTTCTGTTGCCAACTCTGGCGCAGCTTGTCACGCGTGGATTCGTCCGTCGGCAGTGCATCGATTCGCTCCGCTTCCGCCTGCAGGATAGCGACGAAGCGCGGCGTCTCGTCCGCCGCCACGACCTGTTCGAAGCCCGCGTTGGCGATCAATTCGGCGTACTCGGCGGGGGTGTGCAGCGTGTAACGGCGCTGCTGCACGTAAGCGTCGAAGGCGTCGCTCCAGGGTTGCGGACCGCAACAGTAGTCGCTGAACAGCAGCTTGCCCGCCGGGAGCAACGCCGCGTACAGGCGTGCGAACAGTCGTTGCTTGTCGGCGATGTGCAGAAACACATCGCGGCTGTAAACCGCAGCGTAACGCTGCGCGCAATCCAGTTCGAGACAATCGCCCCATTGCAGCGCAACCGAGCCCGCCAGGCCGTTGGCGTCGAGCTTGCGTTGCGCGAGCGTAAGCATGTTACGCGACAGGTCGATACCGTCGACGCGCAGGCCAAACTCACGCGCCATGACGAAGGCGCTGCCGCCCAGCCCGCAACCGACGTCGAGCACGCGTGCGCCCGGCGCAAGCTCGAGCCGGGAAATCAATTCGCGCGCCAGTTCGCCTCCACCCGGACTGACGAAGTCTTCGCCGTAGATGCTTTCATACTGCAGTATCGACGACTCCAGATACTGCGATGAATCGAGGAAATCCTGGGTTGTTCTGCTGGTTTCGCTCATCGAATGGGGTAATCCTGACGTTACGCTGCAGCGGATTTTGTGCCAGATCCGCAACGAATGCAAAACGGCGCGGTGGCTGATGCTATTTTTTGCCAGGATGCAACGAAAATCACTTTATCGAATGTTTAATTTGGTACCATGCATTTCTTTTGTGCCAAGGCTTATGTTAACCGTAATTTCACCCGCCAAGACTCTCGATTATGAAACGCCTCCGGTCACCGGGGCCTTCACCCAGCCGACGCAGCTAAGCCAGTCGCGTAAGCTGATCCGGCGCCTGCGGCAGCTCGACAGCGACGCTATATCTCGCCTGATGAGCGTCAGCGACAATCTTGCCGAACTCAACCGGCAACGCTTCAGGCAGTGGAAAACGCCTTTCAAGCCGGAAAACGCGCGCCAGGCGCTGTTCGCCTTCAAGGGCGACGTCTATCTCGGTCTCGACGCCTACAGTCTCGACGAAGATGCGCTGGATTTCACCCAGCAGCACCTGCGCATCCTCTCCGGGCTCTACGGTATCCTGCGTCCGCTCGACCTGATGCAGCCTTATCGGCTGGAAATGGGTACCCGCCTCGATACCGAAATGGGCAGCAACCTCTACCAGTTCTGGGACGAGCGTATTACCCGCCTGCTCAATCAGGAACTGCAGCAGTCCGGTGCGAAAACCCTGGTCAACCTGGCGTCGAACGAGTATTTCAAGGCAGTCAAACCGAAGCTGCTGAAGGCCGAGATCGTCACCCCGACATTTCGCGAATACCGCAAGGGAGAGTATCGCTTCATTTCGTTTTCGGCGAAGAAGGCGCGTGGACTGATGGCGCGCTACATGATCGATCAGCGCATCGATGACGTCGAGGGCCTGAAGGACTTCGATTACGAGGGATATCGCTTCGCCGCCGACATGTCCGACGAAAAAGACTGGGTTTTTACGCGTAGACAGTAAGTCTATGCGGCTTACAGGGCTAGTCCATGGCAGAAGAGCTATCCCCCTTTGCTCATCGCGCCCAGCTAGTTTCCGGCTTCATCGCTGCTGCCATCATCCTCGTCTACCTGACGCTGCTGCCGGGTAGCGACGAGCGCCAGCTCAGTACGCTGGAAAAGATCCAGAAGCACGGCCAGCTCAGGGTATTGACGCTGAACAGCGCAACCACTTATTACCAGGACATCGACGCCGCGAACGGCTTCGAGTATCAGCTCGCCAGCTGGTTTGCCGAGTCCATCGGCGTCGAAGCGGAATTCATTGTCGTTCCCAGTTTCGCCGAGCTTTACCCGGAGCTGCTGTTTGGCAGCGGCGATATCGTCGCCGCCGGCCTGTCCGCGGGCGAATCCGATTACAGTCGAGCGGTAGCCTATGGCCCGGGTTACTACGAGGTCGCCAGCCAGGTGCTGTATCGCAAATTCAGCGCCGACCGGCCGCGCAAGGTTCTCGACCTGATCGGCGGCAAGCTAAAGGTCATAAGCGGCACGACGCACCTGAAACTGCTGCAGTCACTGCAAATCCAGTATCCCAGGCTGACCTGGATCGAGGTCGACGACATCGCCAGCGAAGAGTTGATCGAGCAGGTCGATTCCGGCGATGCCGACTATATACTTACCGATTCCCACGCGGTCGCGTTGCAGCACCGTTTCTTCCCGGAACTGCGCGTCGCCTTCGAAATCGGCCAACCGCGCCAGTTACGCTGGGCTTACAACTTTGCCGACGACGATTCGCTGGGCAAAGCGATCGAGTCATTTTTTAACGAGATCCGCAGCGACGGCCGCCTGCAGCAGCTGGTGCACCGCCATTACAGTCATGTCGAGAGCTTCAACTACTCCGATATCCGCACCTTCACCGAGCGCATCGAAACGCACCTGCCGCGCTACCGTGACCTGTTCCTCGAGGAAGCGGCCATTGCCGGCATCGACTGGCGCCTGCTGGCCTCGATCGGCTACCAGGAGTCGCTGTGGAACGAAAAGGCGCGCTCGCCCACCGGCGTACGTGGGTTGATGATGCTAACCCGCGCAACCGCGAAACAAATGGGGATTCAGAATCGCCTCGATCCGGCGCAGAGCGTACGCGGCGGCGCGAAGTATTTCGTGCGCGTGTTGAAGAAGATTCCGGAGCGCATCCCGGAGCCCGATCGCACCTGGTTTGCGCTGGCATCTTACAACGTCGGCTTCGGCCACCTCGAAGATGCGCGTAAAATCACCGAGGCGCGCGGCGGCGATCCCGACCGCTGGATCGACGTCAAGCAAAGCCTGCCGCTGCTGGCGCGCAAGAAGTGGTACAAGGATACGAAATTCGGCTATGCGCGGGGCTGGGAACCGGTCATTTACGTGGAGAACATACGCCAGTATTACGATTACCTGGTCGAGCTCGACAATCGTGCGCTGCGTGAGCGCGAACCGCCGAAACCCCTGCCGCAGGCGGCGCCGCTGGCGCCCAGCCTATAAACTGCGCAGCCTTAAATAAGACCGACACAGAGGACCACCCCCTGTAATGCCATAAGCGGTTGGCAAACTTCAGGTTGCTCAATGATTTGATCGCCGGCCTGCCTGGCGACATTAAGCCGCGTCTCCAGTTTGCGGCAATACCCCCAGGGTTTACATGAGACATAAGCGTGGGACCTGTTCCCTACCTTTTCGTTTTACGGTCAGAGGGCGTATTTTCCGTAAATGAAATCGCCTTTCTTTATATTAATGCACTCAATATTTTTGATACGTAGCTGCAATTTTTATGATAATACGAGCATGCTTCAAAAACGATTTGTTTCCTGAGCACAATCGGCCATGCTGAAAAAAATACTGCTCCCTTCGATTATTCTGGTGCTGGCCTGGGGCTTCTGGGTCAGTCCTGACTTTAAGACAATCTCCGCGGGCGTCGCTATTTTTCTGTTCGGCATGCTCTCGCTGGAAGAAGGTTTCCGCGCCTTTACTGGCGGCGCGCTGGAGCGCCTGCTGCGGCGCACCACATCCAGCACCTGGAAAAGCGTTTTGTTCGGCATCATTTCCACCACCGTGATGCAATCGAGTTCGCTGGTTTCGGTGATCACCATCACCTTTCTCAGTGCGGGGCTGATCACGCTTGCCGCGGGCATCGGCATCGTCTTCGGCGCCAACCTCGGCACCACCACCGGCGCCTGGCTGATCGCCGGATTCGGTCTCAAGGTCGACATCGCCGCCTATGCCATGCCGATGCTGGCGATCGGTGTCATCCTGATATTCCAGTCTTCGAAAGCACTGAAGGGATTTGGTTATATTCTTGCCGGCCTGGGCTTCCTGTTTCTCGGCATCCATTACATGAAAGAAGGCTTCGAGTCCTTCAAGTCAACGATTGATCTATCGCAGTACGCCGTGGCGGGCTATCCGGGGCTGTTTCTGTTCACCGTGATTGGTGTGTTCGCCACCGTGGTGATGCAATCCAGCCACGCCACGCTGGTGCTGATCATCACCGCGCTCGCAGCAGGCCAGATTACTTATGAGAACGCGCTCGCACTTGCGATCGGCGCCAACGTCGGCACCACCATCACCGCGATACTCGGCTCGATGAGTGCGAACGAAGCCGGCAAGAGACTGGCGGCGGCACACCTGCTGTTCAACGTAATCACCGGGCTGATCGCGATAATATTGATTTATCAACTCATCGCACTGATCGACTGGATCGCCACCGATATCGGCATCGCGGCAGACGACTATACCCTTAAGCTCGCGGTATTCCATTCGATCTTCAACCTGCTTGGTATAACCGTGATGCTGCCATTCATCGGCATTCTGGTGACCACGCTGGAAAGAATTATTCCCGAAAAGAAACTCGAGATCGATCAACCGCAATACCTGACCGCGTCCTCGGCCGAATTCCCGGACACCGCCATCGAGGTGCTGCGCAAGGAATCGTCGCGGGTATACGATGTCGCGTTACGCATCATTGTCGACGCTCTTGGCTTCAGAAAGGCCGACGTGCTATCGGAGATCGATCTGATGCAGGTCGCCAGCGCGCAGAAGAGCGTACACAAGCTCGACATCGACGCCGCCTACGAACGCCACATCAAGGGCATCTACAGCGCGATCATCGCCTTCATCAGTACAACCAGCTTCTCCAGACAGGATGAACAATCGGCAAGAATTCACTGGTTACGCGAAGCCAACAAAAATATCGTCGAAGCGGTAAAAGACACCAAGCACCTGCAAAAGAACCTGGTACGCTATCTCACTCCGGACAACGAGAACATGCGCGGGGTTTACAACATGATCCGTACCCAGATCGCCTACATCATCCGCGAACTGGAGATCATGCGCCAGACCGGCGATGGCGTGATCGAGCAGACTTCGCTCGACGCGCTCAAGCTGATCGTTAACGAGGACCAGGAGAAACTGAACGACACGATGTCCTTGCTGATCGGCAGGCAGTCGATTACACCGCTGATGGCCTCATCGCTAATGAACGACAGCAGCTACGCTTTCGATATTTCAATGAACCTGATATCGGCCGCACAGACGCTGTTCGTGTCCAGGGAGAAAGACCTATCCCATGCGATGCATGATGTTCTGCAGGAACGTCCTGAACACGATCTGGACAATGTCAGCACACGATCGACTGAAACCCGGATTTAAAGACAAATAGTGGAGAAGTCCAATGGGTCTGAAGAAACTGCTTAACAAGCTCCGCGATATGCTCGATCCGGATGTCGTATTGCGTAAAAAACAACGCAAAAAACTCAAGGCACTGCTCAAGGACCTGAAAGCCCGGGAAACGGAGCTGTCGAAAAAACTCGTCGATGTTGATAACGAACGCAAGCGCGACCGGCTGCAGAAGGAACTGGAGATTGTGCACAGCCAGCGTATGAAGGGCGTCCGCGCACTGCGTGAAGACCGCGGTAGAAAAGAAGCCGAGTAAGCAAACGTGGCGATCCGCCAGCTAAGCTGCCCACTTGAATTGTGATCGGGATGACTCGCGGATAGCGCGGCCACTGACGATCGGTAGCGCCTGGCGAGCATAAAAATCAGGGGTAAAGTGCCATTTACTTGATCCAGATTAGTAAGTAGTGCCAAAAATGATGCATAAATCAAATAAATAAGAAGGGGCGAGTTGTCCCACGCCTAATAAAAAATCAATTCCACTGGGGTATAGCAATGGAAATCGAAAGGATCCATGAGATAGAGCAGGCCATCGGAGTTAACCGCTCGGAAGTCTTGCGACTCGGCGTATCGATCCTGTTTCTGGCCGGCATCATTCTGTACGTCGGCTCGCGTGGTGAAGTCAGCCCGATGCTGGTCATCGCCGGCATGATCGGCGGCTACATGGCGCTCAATATCGGCGCCAACGACGTCGCCAATAATGTCGGTCCGGCGGTCGGCTCGCGCGCGCTCACGTTGGTGGGTGCGATCGCGATTGCTGCGGTTTTCGAGGCCTCGGGAGCCCTGATTGCCGGTGGTGACGTGGTCAGCACCATCAAGAAGGGAATTATCGATCCCGCCAACATCGTCAACTCCGATGTCTTCGTCTGGCTGATGATGGCGGCGCTGCTGGCCGGGGCCCTGTGGTTGAACCTCGCCACCGCGATCGGCGCGCCGGTATCGACTACGCATTCGATCGTTGGCGGCGTGCTCGGCGCGGGCATCGCGGCCGGCGGCTGGGAAGTGGTCAACTGGGACAAAATGGGGCAGATCGCAGCCAGCTGGGTTATTTCCCCGGTGCTTGGCGGCCTTATCGCAGCCGGCTTCCTCTACCTGATCAAGCGCACGATTACCTACCAGGATGACATGCTGGCCTCGGCCAGGCGCATGGTGCCGATCCTGGTGGGGATCATGGCGCTGGCCTTTGCCACTTACCTTGCGCTCAAGGGATTCAAAAAAATCTATAAGGTCGACATGACCACCGCGCTGATGATCGGCGCCGCGGTCGCGGTGGTCATTTACTATCTTTCCAGGCCATGGGTTAACCGGAAATCGACGACACAGACGAATGACAAGGCGGGGGTCAACTCCCTGTTTACGATCCCGTTGGTCTTCGCGGCGGCGATGTTGAGTTT
>Ga0209536_100010042_pt1 | contig 13997 bp, 13 predicted proteins | sample DeeMarSeWOR28_12_FD_187461 | JGI IMG/M metagenome (GOLD analysis project Ga0209536, IMG submission 187461) | Marine sediment microbial communities from White Oak River estuary, North Carolina - WOR-2-8_12 (SPAdes) (version 2) | ecosystem: Environmental > Aquatic > Marine > Intertidal zone >...
CCGCCACTTCTTCACAGGTACTGCAGGGAATTACCAAGGCTGCACTGCAGACCAATAGCTTCATTTCAGCGGCCTCTTTCCAGGAAACCACCAAAGTTCTGAACGAAGCAGCCATTTTCGGCAAGGTGGATGAGCTGGACGGCCTGAAGGAGAATGTCATCGTTGGTCACCAGATTCCTGCAGGAACCGGTGCCAGGATTTACAAGAACCTGGTGGTGGGATCGCGCGAGGAATATGAACGGCTTACATCCGGACAGGGTGCGGAGGTTGAACCGGAGGAGGAAGAGGTCCACGAATCATCACAGGAATAATTTCTGCTGGCTATGGAAGAAAAACCAAAACCGAAAAAGAACCAGATCAATATCGAGTTGAAGGAGGAAGTGGCACAGGGGACCTATTCAAACCTCGCCATTATTACCCATTCCTCTTCGGAATTTGTACTCGATTTTGTAAGGGTGATGCCGGGGATTCCAAAAGCAGAAGTGAAATCGAGGGTGATCCTGACTCCGGAACATGCCAAGCGTTTGCTGCATGCACTCCAGGACAACCTGGATAAATTCGAGAAAACACATGGGCCGATTAAAAACATCGAACCTCACAGCGGACCGGTATTGCCCATGAGCTTCGGAGGTCCTGCAGGACAAGCATAAAATGCTTTATATCAAGTTATTTGATAGGGCTCTCACAGATCTGTGCGGGCCCTTTTTTTGTATTCAATTTAGATAACTAAAATTTTATGGTGCGTTTTTGGAATTCTTTTATATTTGTCAGGTCAAAAAAACACACCAAACATGCGTATTCTCGTCTGTATTAGTAATGTTCCGGATACTACAACCAAGGTAAAGTTTTCGAACGACCATACTTCCATCGACCAAACCGGGATCCAATGGATCATCAATCCGTGGGACGAACTGGCACTGACCAGGGCCATGGAGCTGAAAGAAGATCCATCCAGCCAGGTTTCGAATGTGACTGTGGTAACCATGGGTCCTGCTGGAGCGGAGCCTACCCTGCGGAAAGCACTGGCGATCGGGGCCGATGATGCCATCAGGGTGGATGCCGATGCCGGGGATGCTTATTACGTCGCATCTCAACTTGCTGAGGTTGTGAAATCCGGGGACTTCCAGATCATCCTCTGTGGAATTGAGTCGAGTGACTATAACGGTTCGTCCGTGGGAGGAATGCTCAGTGAAATGCTGTCGGTTCCTTCAGTCTCGGCCATCTCCTCGCTTGTGATTGAAAACGGGGAACCGAAGATCACCAGAGATATCGATGGAGGAAAGGAAGAGGTGTCTGTTCCGGTGCCCTTTGTGGGTATTGTACAGAAAGGGATAGCCAAGGAGCCTAGAATTGCCGCCATGCGCGGGATCATGATGGCCAGGAAAAAACCGCTTCAGGTGGTTCCCTCTGTGGATTCAGATGCGCTGACAGCCTACGAGGAATTTCAACTTCCTGAACCGAAAGCTCCCTGCAAAATGGTGGATGCAGACAACGTGAAGGAACTGGTCAACCTGCTCCAGAATGAGGCCAAAGTCCTCTAGAATAGTTAAAAGGTCCAAGGTAAAAGGGAAACGTAATAGAATTGCAAAACCTAACGAATAACACCTAACCAATAACCAATGTCAATATTAGTATTTACCGAAAACTGGGACGGAAAGTTTAAGAAGCTCACAGCTGAGCTTGTTTCTTATGCCGCAAGCTTAGCAGGAATGACAGGAGGAGAGGTTACTGCCCTCTCCATCGGGAATGTGGATCAGGATGAATTGTCAACACTGGGCAACTTCGGGGCCAGCCGGGTCCTGAGCGTGGAGAATGCCCCCCGGGGCCTGGATACCCAGCTATATTCAGATATTATTGCGGCAGCTGTGGAGAAAACCGGGGCCGGCATCGTGGTGCTGGCACACAACAATACCGGAAAAGGCGTGGCTCCCAGGTTGTCGGTGAAACTGAAATCAGGACTGGCCTCCGGGGTGACAGGTCTCCCCGAATCGACGGACCCTGTGATAGTTACAAAAAAGGTTTTCAGTGGAAAAGCTTTCGGAAGGGTGAAGATACTGACTCCAGTGGCCATCCTTACCCTTTCCCAGAATTCCTTTGAAGTCAGGGAGACCGGTGGAACAGCTCAGGTTGAGAGCTTTGATCCGGGAATAGATCTGAACACCGGAAAAACCAGGATCAGTAATGTTCATAAACAGGAAGGTAAGTTGCTGCTCTCCGATGCCGAAGTGGTGGTGTCCGGCGGACGTGGAATGAAATCACCCGACAACTGGGGTTCCATCGAGGAACTTGCTGAAGTGTTGGGAGCGGCCACTGCATGCTCCAGGCCCGTATCGGATGAGGGGTGGAGACCCCATGAGGAACATACGGGACAGACCGGAAAGATCATTGCTCCGAACCTTTACCTGGCATTCGGGATCTCAGGTGCGATCCAGCACCTGGCAGGCGTTAGTTCCTCCAAGTGTATTGTGGCAGTGAATACTGACAAGGATGCACCCATCTTCGAAGCTGCCGATTACGGGATCGTAGGAGACGCGCTGAAGGTGCTTCCTCAGCTCATTGAGGAGATCAGGGCTGCCAGGTCACAGTAGGATCTACCTAAACAACACCCTATGACGAAGCAGATTCTATTTATCATTGCCTTGCTGGTCACCCTCCTGGTTTTTGCATATACCACACGGAGGTTTGCCAGCTTCTTCAGAATGACCCGAAGCGGATTCCCCGTCAGACAGATCGGACGTCGGATCGGAATTATGCTGGAAGTAGCCATCGGACAGACCAAGATTTTCAGAAGGCCGGTGATGGGACTGATGCATGCGCTGGTATTCTGGGGTTTCTGTGTGATACTGATCGGCAGCATCGAGATGGTCATTGATGGCCTTTCCGGAAGCGAACGGGTACTCTCTTCTCTGGGCGTTGTTTACAACATCATCATGGCTTCGGGCGATATTTTTGCACTGATCATTGCCTTCGCGATCCTGGTCTTTCTTTTCCGCAGGATATTCCTGAATGTGAAGCGATTCTCCGGCACCGAAATGAAGCATATATCGCACCTCGATGCCAATGTGGCGCTCACCATGATTCTTCTGCTGATGGTCTCGCTGCTGGGAATGAATACCTTTTATATCAGGGATGCTGCGCTGTCGGGACATGAACTTAAAGGGGCCTACCCGGTGAGTCAGGTCCTTGCATCCTGGTTCGCCACAGGTGACAATGCGAGTGCCCTGCTCTACCAGATCAACTGGTGGGTACATATCCTGCTCATTTTTGTTTTTGCCAATTACCTTCCATATTCCAAACATTTCCACGTGTTCATGTCGGTTCCCAATGTCTTTCTCAGCAGGCTGGAGCCACTGGGTAAACTGGATACCATGGAGAACATCACCAAGGAGGTGAAGATTATGATGGATCCGGATCAGGCATTCAGCACACCCGCAGAAGGAGGGGGGGAAGAAGAGGCGGAACCGGAGAGGTTCGGGATCCTGGATGTGGAAGATGTTACCTGGAAGAACTACCTCGATTCACTGGCCTGCACAGAGTGCGGCAGGTGTACCTCTGTTTGTCCCGCCAGCCTAACAGGGAAGAGACTCTCCCCGCGCAAGATCGTCATGGATGTACGGGCACGGATGAGGGAAAAGGGACCGGGTCTGGTGAAGAACGGGTCTGAATTCGCAGATAACAAGAGCCTGATACGTAATTATGTAAGCGAAGAGGAGTTGTGGGCGTGCACCCTCTGCAATGCGTGTGCCCAGGAGTGTCCCATCAACATCAACCACCCCAGCCTGATCGTCGGGATGAGACGTTACCTGGTCATGGAAGAATCAGCAGCTCCCGGGGAATTGAATGCAATTTTTTCCAACATAGAGAACAATGGGGCTCCGTGGCAATTCTCTCAGGAAGACAGGATGCTCTGGAGTGAGGGGATTACAATGAATGTTCAAGAGAGGTAGCATGGAAACGAAACAACAAAGCGTGGAAGTGCCTGTGATGGCTGACCTTTTTGCCCGGGGTGAAAAACCCGACTACCTGTTATGGGTGGGGAGCGCCGGGGCTTTTGATGACAGGTACAAGCATGTAACGAGGGCTTTTGTAAAGATTCTTGCCCACCTTGGTACCTCCTATGCGGTTCTGGGTACGGAGGAATCCTCCAGCGGAGATGTGGCACGGCGGGCCGGCAACGAAATGCTCTACCAGATGCAGGCACTGATGAATATTGAAATACTCAATGGTTACGAGATTCAGAAAATCATCACCTGTGATCCCCATGCTTACAATACCTTTAAAAATGAATATCCCGATCTGGACGGGAACTATGAAGTGATCCACCATACCCAGTTCCTGAGAGACCGGCTGAAATCGGGGATACTGCAGATTCCGGAGGGTGCATTGTCCGGAAGTGTGATTACTTTTCACGATCCGTGTTACCTGGGAAGGGCAAACAGGGAGTACGCTGCCCCGAGGGAGGTACTGGATTCACTGTCGGCCACCACCAGGGAGATGGGAAGGAACCGCAGCTTTGCACTCTGTTGCGGAGCAGGAGGCGGACAGATGTTCAAGGAGGCCGAGAAAGGGGAGAAAGAGGTGTTTATCGAACGGACGGAAGAGGCACTCGGGACGGGTGCCGGCATCATCGCCACAGCCTGCCCCTATTGTATGGTCATGATGACCGACGGTATCAAATACAAAAACAGGGAAGACCAGGTCAAGGCATATGATATTGCCGAACTGGTTGCCTTGGCCCTCAACCTCTAACCCTCTAATTATAAATCCCTAACTACTAACCTCTAACCTCTAACCTCTAACCAATAATCCCTAACCCCTAACCAATAACCATTAACCATTTTTAATGAGAGCGTAGCGAACATGAAAAATAAACTAATCACAGGAGGAGAGTTTCTGGTCAAACAGACCGCACCAGAAGAAGTATTTATTCCGGAACAGTTCGATGAAGAGCAAAAGATGATCGGGGAAACCTGCCAGGATTTCCTGGAGACCGAGGTATTTCCCATAGTGGAACGCATCGATTCGCAGGAAGAGGGATTGATGAGATCGCTGCTTGAGAAATCCGGTGAACTAGGACTGCTGGGGATCACCATCCCCGAAGAGTACGAGGGATTCGGACAATCGTTCATCACCACCATGTATGCCAGTGAAGTGCTCGGGGCCGGTTACTCCTATGCGGTCGCCTATTCCTGCCATACCGGGATCGGAACCCTGCCCATCCTCTATTATGGAAACGAAGAACAGCGTGCCAAGTATGTACCAAAGCTTGCTACCGGAGAGCTGATCGGGGCCTATTGCCTGACAGAGCCGGGTGCAGGATCGGATGCCAATTCAGGAACAACCAAGGCGGTACTGTCTGAAGATGGAAAGCATTACATACTGAACGGTGCAAAAATGTGGATCACCAACGGGGGATTCGCTGATATTATGACCGTCTTTGCAAAGATAGACAACGACAGGGTACTCAGTGCCTTCATTGTGGAACGTGATTTCCCGGGTATCACTTTCAATCCCGAGGAGAAGAAGATGGGGATCAAGGGATCTTCCACAAGGCAGATTTTTTTTAACGACTGCATGGTACCGGTGGAAAACATGCTCGGCAAACGGGGTGAAGGATTCAGGATCGCACTGAATATTTTGCACATGGGAAGGATCAAGCTGGGTGCCAATGTGATCGGATCTGCAAAGACAGCCATCAACCAGTCGGTTCGCTATGCCAACGAAAGAAAACAATTCAATTGCCTGATCTCCCAGTTCGGAGCCATCAAATACAAACTTGCAGAACAGGTGATCCGGACATTTGCCACCGAAAGTTCGGTCTACCGTGCCAGCCAGGCACTTGACGATGCCATTGACTACTATGTTTCCAATGGAGAAGACAAGGGCAGGGACACCATGGAGGCTTTTAACCATTTTGCAGTGGAGGCTGCTGCCATGAAGGTATTTGGCTCGGAATCGCTTGATTATGTTGTGGATGAAGCAGTTCAGATCCATGGCGGAATGGGCTTTTCGGCAGAGATGCCCGTGGACAGGGGATACCGTGATTCGAGGATCAACCGTATCTTTGAAGGTACCAATGAAATCAACCGGCTGCTGCTGGTTGACAACATCCTGAAGAAGGGTGCCAGAAATGTACTGCCGATCATGGAGGAGGCTGAGAAGGCATTTCAGGAAGCCTCCGGATCGAATGGTACCCCCGACATACCGGAGGGATATTATGAAGAGAAAGACCACTATGTTGCAGGATTTAAGAAAGTTACGCTGATGCTTCTGAAAGCGGTATCGGAAAAGTTTACCCGGAAACTGGTCCTGGAACAGGAAATCCTGAGCAACATTTCCGATTGTATTATCCAGCTTTATGCTGCAGAATCGGTGGTGCTTCGTGTGAAAAAGATGGAATCCCTGAATCCGGATACCGACACCGCCCTCTACAGGGATATGGTGGATGTATTTGTCGTTGATGCGGCTGCCCGCATTCGCAAATATGCGCTTGATACCACCTATTCATTCGCCTACGGTGAGGTGAGGGAGCAGCTTGAAAAAGGGATCGCATATTTTACATCCGTTGCCGGCGTCAATGTAAAAGAAGCGAGGCGCCGGATTGCGGATCGTTTGATCGATGAGAACAAATACTGTTTCTAATCCCATCCGTCATCACACAGACTGAACCGTATAGCATTGTTGTCATTGGTGCCGGGAATGTGGCTTCACACCTTTCCCGGCATCTCTTTTTAGCTGGAAATGAAATTCTTGCTGTCTACTCCAGATCCCTGGATCATGCCGGTATCCTGGCGGGAGAGGTGGACTCCAAACCCACCGACCGGCTGGATAAGATCCCCGATCGGGCAGATCTGTTTTTGATCTGTGTTCCCGATTCAGAAGTTGGGTCAGTGGCTGGAAAACTCAGCGGCAGGAAGGGGATCTGGGCACATACAGCAGGAGCCGTTCCCATGGATCTCTTACAGCCCCTCCACCCGGAATATGGTGTAATTTACCCACTGCAAACCCTTACCAGGGAACGTCAGATCTCCATGGATGAGGTACCCATGCTGATTGAAGGTTCTTCTCCCCGGGTAACCAGGATCCTGAGAAACATGGTCTCCGGAATATCCCGGGAGGTTTATGAGGCAGACTCTGCCACGAGGCTGGTGTATCACCTGGCAGCAGTGTTCGCCAATAATTTTTCTAACCATATGGTCAACATCGCCTCGCAGATTCTCAGGAAGGAGGGGGAGACTTTCCAGCTGCTGCTGCCGCTGCTTAAGGAAACATTTCTGAAGCTCGAAGAGATGGATCCGGCTTCAGCACAAACCGGTCCTGCCATCCGGAGTGATGAGGAGACCCTGGAAAAACATACGGAAATCTTAAAAGCCCACCCCGAGTGGCAGAAATTGTATACTTTTATAAGCCGGGATATTGCCAGGTCCCGGAAGCAGTAACCTCTCAAGCAACCAATCGAAATGACCAATTTCAAAGAAGGTTTACAACAGGTCAAAGCATTTGCCTTTGATGTGGATGGTGTATTGAGCAGTCCGAAAGTCTACCTCCACCCGAACGGGGAATTGATGCGGTCCATGAACACCAAAGACGGATACGCGCTCCAGCATGCTGTAAAGAGAGGGTATCCCATAGCGATCATTACCGGCGGGAAAACCGACAGTGTGGCTTTGCGTTTCAAAGGATTGGGAATTACCGATATCTACCTGGGATCATCCTACAAGAAGGATGATTTCAATGATTTTGTCTTCAAGTATCAGCTGGATCCTGTAAACGTCCTTTACATGGGGGATGACCTGCCTGACCTGGAAGTAATGAAATTGGCCGGGATGCCTTGCTGCCCCTCTGATGCGGTGGAAGAGATCAAATCGGTGGCTCAGTATATCTCACCTTCCCAGGGAGGTGAAGGGTGCGTAAGGGATATCATTGAGCAGGTATTGCGGCTCCACGGATGCTGGATGGATGGTGAGACTTTCAGCTGGTAACGAAACTACGCGGGATGCTTCTTCGGCTACGCAGCATACTCAATCTGATCAGGTTCCCCAACCTGCTGATCATTGCCGCCACGCAGTACGCGATGCGCTACCTGTTGATGGAACCGCTGCTCCCATCAGATGAGTTTTCTCTTCAATTTGGTGATATTCAGTTCTTCCTGCTTGTCCTGTCAACCATGTTCATAGCAGCCGCTGGCTACATCATCAACGATTATTTTGATACCCAGGCCGATATGATTAACAAACCTGCAAGGGTCGTGGTGGGAATCAAGGTCAGCAGGAGGGAAGCCATGACCATGCATGCACTCCTTAATATTATTGGGGTAGGCATCGGAGTTTATCTCGCCTTCTATATAAAGATCCCGTCACTCTCCTTTGTATTTGTGATCGCCACCGGTCTGCTGTGGTTCTATTCCACCAATTATAAACGGCAGTTTCTGGTGGGGAATCTTTCGGTGGCTTTCCTCACCGGGCTCGTTCCCCTGATGGTGGTGCTTTTTGAGATCCCCCTGCTAAACCGCGCTTACGGAACGGTGATGCTCCAGAACCAATCCAATTTCAACTATATCTTTGCCTGGGTAGCCGGATTCAGTTTTTTTGCATTTCTCACCACCTTCATCCGGGAGATGATCAAGGATGCGGAAGATTTTGAAGGGGACCGTGCCTATGGAATGAAAACCCTTCCCATAGTGCTCGGATCATTCTGGACCAAGCTGCTGTTGGTTCTGCTGATTGGGTTCACACTGGCCATGCTGATTTACCTGCTTGTCAGGTATATCGTCTTTTCGGTGGAGCCGGCAGATCTGATTTCACTTACCTATTTCGGCCTTTTTCTTTTCATTCCCCTGATCATGCTGATCATTCAGGTGATCAGAACACGGGATAAGAAAGGGTATCACCGGGCCAGTTTCATCATCAAGATGGTGATGCTTGCGGGGATCCTTTATTCGGTCCTGGTTTTTTACCTGGCAAATTTCAAATATTCAATTTGAGTTCACTTCAGGATATTCATGCTTATGAGGTGTTGCTGGCTTCCCGGTCACCCAGAAGGGCACAATTGATGAGCGACCTGGGGATCCCGTTCAGGGTGGTGGATACAGGCCATGAAGAGGAGGATTATCCCCCCCATCTGCAAGGGGGGGAGATTGCCCGGTATCTTGCCGATCACAAATCGGATGCCTATCGGGAAGAATTAGAGGCGCATCAGATCCTGCTTACGGCCGATACGGTGGTCTGGTTCAATGGCAGGGAACTTGGAAAGCCCGCGGATGAGAAAGAGTCCTTTGAGATGATCCGGGAGTTATCGGGCCGGACCCATCAGGTCTATACCGGGGTATGCCTCCGAACCCACCGGTCGAGAACCTCGTTCTTTGTGCTTACCGATGTGACTTTTTCCAGGCTCGACAGGGAGGAGATCATTTATTACATCCGCAAATTCAAGCCTTATGATAAAGCGGGTGGGTATGGGATCCAGGAATGGATCGGAACCATTGCAGTGGAGAAGATCGTGGGCAGCTATTTCAATGTCATGGGCCTTCCGGTCCAGAGGGTATACAAGGAGATTAAATCACTGATCTTTCCAATGCCGCCTTCAGCCGCTTCCTGACCGTGAATGATGAGATCCACTCGGAAGTTCTCATCGATGCCGGTCACGGTACCATGGAGGCACAGGAGATTCAGACCAAGCTGATCATGCAGGGTTCCGGCAAAATATACACCATTCCGTGAACGTGTGTAACCAAACTTCCTGATATTTTCTTTCCTTTGCATTTTCCAGATGGGTAGCGACAACAGAAAAGGCGTCATGTATGCGGTCTTCACAGCTTCGCTGTGGGGATTCATGGCCATTATCCTGAAGGTCGTTACCACAACCCTTTCCCCGCTGACCGTGACCTGGTTCAGGTTCTTTACGGCATTTATTCTGCTGGCCCTCTGGACCCTTCTTTTCAGAAGGCCCGATTTCAGGATATTTCTGAGACCACCTCTTCTGTTGTTTCCCACGGCGGTTTTCCTGGGATTCAATTACCTTGGTTTTATCACTGGAGTCAAGTACATCTCTCCTTCCAGTGCCCAGGTGTTTATACAGGTTGCACCGGTGGGTTTTGCCCTGTCGGGGATCATCTTTTTTCGCGAACATGTGAATTGGAAACACATCGTGGGATTCCTGATGGTGATTTCGGGGATCGGTTTGTTTTATTCTGAACAGCTGAGGGAACTGGCAAGGGGAAGCGAGCATTTCACCAGGGGGATGTTACTGGTCCTGGGTGGGGGAGTTTCCTGGGCGGTTTTCGCCACCCTGCAGAAATCATTGTTGAAAACCGCTGCCCCCAATCAACTCAACCTGTTTATCTATGCCTTCTGTGCCCTGGCGCTCTTTCCAATGGCCAGGTTTTCAGGTTTAGAGGGGATGCCTGTCGCCAACTGGTATCTGCTTTCTTACCTGGGCCTCAACACGGTGCTGGCCTACGGATCACTTGCCCTGGCCATTAAATTCACTGAGGCAACAAGGGTCAGCGTGATCATCACCCTGAATCCCATCATCACTTTCGTGACCATGGCCATCCTCTCGCGCATGGAGGTCTCGTGGATGGAAGCGGAATCGTTTTCCCTGCTGAGCATCATAGGCGCCCTGATGGTCCTGAGCGGAGCCATCCTGGTGATATCGGCCGGGTGGACAAACAGCAGGAGATCCAAGATCCCATGATCCCGGGAAAAATCAGCCGAAAGCCTGAACCGGTTATTTTTTCGGTCGCTTTCGGACCAGGGTCGAGGTCAGCAGCATGAACCCTCCGAAGGCAATCATAAAGAGTCCGGACCAGAGATTGATGTTGTAGCCAAGCGATTGCTCATACATCTCTGTGTTTCCACCGGTGACAATTCCATGAATGGTGAGGATCACTCCCAGTATGCCGAACATCAGGCCAATCGGTATCTTTATATCTAAACCCATATGAAATATACTCCTTTGTTTACCAGTAAATAATGCTCAATACGATGGCAATCACTGCGACAATGACCGCAAGGAATTCCGGCTTCTGATACCAGTATCTTGAATCATCCTGAACCCTTGGTGTAAGCGAGTAAACCAGGCCTTTCAGCTCCTGATCCGTTTTGGTCCGTTTGGTCAGCATGGTAATCACAAAGGTGATCACCAGTGCGGTGGAAAATGCAAAAATCGCTGTCCACCAGTTCTGGGCCATTTCACTGGGGTAGGTATGTATCACACCGAAATAGCCCCCTTTGACTCCTACGGAGGCTCCTGCAGGAAGGGAAAGGCCGTGACTGAAGGCGGCTGCTATGGTGCCCCCGATCAATCCCCAGAAGGCAGCATGACCTGTTGTCCTTTTCCAGAACATCCCCAGCAGGAATGCTGCAAACAACGGCGCATTTACAAATGCAAAGATCAGTTGAAGGAAATCCATCACATTGTTGAAGGATCTGGCTACATATGCCGTCATGATGCTTACCAGAACCCCTACTACCGTGGTCCACCTGCCCACCCTCAGGTAGTGGTGATCGGACTGGTTGGGATTGATGTAACTCTGGTAGATATCATAGGTGAAGACCGTATTGAAGGCTGATACATTTCCTGCCATCCCCGACATGAAAGAGGCCATCAGGGCGGTTAGCCCGAGCCCCAGGACCCCCACCGGCATGTACCTCAACAGCAACACAGGGATCACTTTGTCATAATCGGTTTCCATGGTACCCTCCTTCAGTGGCAGATCTAGCAGATCCATGTTCGACAGGGCGAGGGCGATCATCCCGGGAATGATCACCAGGGCAGGCAGTACCATTTTGGGAAGGGCCCCGATGAGTGGTGTTTTCCTGGCAGCAGACATTGATCCGGCTGCCATGGCGCGCTGTACCACCAGGAAATTGGTGCACCAGTAGCCGAACGACAGGACAAATCCCAATCCCATCAGCACTCCGAACCATTCCACGCCCACCAGGTTATCCTCCGGGCTTCCGGTGATCTTCCAGGTATGGAGCATGTTTTCGGAAAGGTTGGCTTTCAGTCCTTCCCATCCTCCAATATCGGATAACCCAATGAATACCAGCGGTGCAAAACCTATGACAATCAAAAAGAACTGCAGTACCTCGTTGTAAATGGCAGATGTTAATCCCCCCAGTACCATGTAGACCAGAACGATCATGGCCGATATGACCAGGTAAAAATCAAACTCGCCGATACTGAGCCCCAGGATGTTCCAGTCGATTTTCAGGGGGAGAATGACCTGAGCCAGCAAAGCCAGGGCATACATGGAGATTCCCGATGAGAATACCGTCATGATCGCAAAGGCGAATGCATTGAAGCCCCGGGTTTTTTCATCGAACCTCAGCTTCAGGTATTCAGGGACCGACCGCGCTTTCGATCCGTAATAGAACGGCATCATGAAGATGGCCAGAAAGATCATGGCAGGTATGGCTCCTATCCAGTAGAAATGGACGGTCATCATACCGTACTTCGCACCCGAGGCGGCCATTCCAATTACCTCGAGGGCTCCCAGGTTGGCTGAGATGAACGCCAGTCCGGTCACCCAGGCAGGCAGGGACCTCCCCGCTTCGAGGAAAGCAGTGGCATCTTTCATGTATTTCTTCAATGCCCAGCCTATGCCAAGTACGAAAACAAAATAAATCAGGATGATGACCCAGTCGATCGTCCCGAGCAGAAAGGTGTTTTCCATAGAGGTCTGGTTGAGTTGGTAGTGGAATTTTGTCCACTAAAAGTAAAAACTATTCTTCAACGATCAAATTATTCCTATAGCCACCATAGGTGGCCTGGAATGAACCCGGCGTGGCTGATGGGCGGTATCTGTTTGAAGTGGGTCTAAATAATGAGAAACACTTGAACTTTGATCACATAAGTGTTAACATTACACTTAAGATACTTTTCCGTCGTAACGTGGGGATTCGAGGAGGTATCTTCATGAAGAAACCCGGAACGGTAAACGTTAATTCAAAACTGCAACATGGCAACACTTGACTGGCTGGTACTCGGACTTTTTGTTATCGGGCTCATTGGAGTGATCCTGTGGGTATTGAAAACAAAGGATAAAGACACTTCAGATTATTTTCTGGCAGGACGGGATGCTACCTGGATCGCCATTGGTGCGTCCATTTTTGCTTCCAACATCGGTTCGGAACACCTGGTGGGACTGGCGGGAACCGGGGCTGAAAGTGGTATGGCCTATGCGCACTGGGAAATGCATGGATGGATGATCCTCATACTGGGCTGGTTGTTTGTCCCATTTTATGCCCGGAGCGGGGTATTTACCATGCCTGAGTTCCTGGAACGCAGGTACAACTCCCAATCACGTTCATTTCTGTCGGTGATCTCCCTGGTCAGTTATGTGCTTACCAAAGTCGCGGTTACGGTGTACGCCGGAGGTGTGGTCTTCAAAGATGTATTCAACATAGAATATGTGGTGATTTTTAATCAGCAGATAGATTTCTTCTGGGTGAGTGCCATTGGTCTGGTGGTACTAACAGGCCTCTATACGGTGTTCGGCGGCATGAAAGCGGTGCTCTATACATCGGTTCTGCAGACACCCATCCTGCTGGTGGGTTCCGTCGCCATACTGGTGATCGGACTGGTTCAGCTGGGCGGCTGGGGTAACCTGATGGAGATCGTCAGATCGACCGATGCCACTTACCTGAATGAAGCGGGTGAGGTGATATACCGCTCCACTACAGACAGCATGGCGGATCTGATCCGATCGCCCCAGGATCCGAAATATCCGTGGACCGGGGTGCTTCTGGGATCTGCGATCATCGGATTCTGGTACTGGTGTACCGACCAGTTCATTGTACAGCGGGTGTTGACCGGGCGTGATCAGAAGCAGGCCAGGAGGGGCACCATCTCCGGCGCCTACCTGAAACTGACCCCTGTATTTTTCTTTTTGATCCCCGGCATGATCGCCTTTGCCATGAAACAGCAGGGAATGCTCAACTTTGAGACCAACGATGCGGCCTTCTCCACCCTGGTCAAGGAGCTGCTTCCCA
>Ga0209536_100010043_pt1 | contig 13996 bp, 16 predicted proteins | sample DeeMarSeWOR28_12_FD_187461 | JGI IMG/M metagenome (GOLD analysis project Ga0209536, IMG submission 187461) | Marine sediment microbial communities from White Oak River estuary, North Carolina - WOR-2-8_12 (SPAdes) (version 2) | ecosystem: Environmental > Aquatic > Marine > Intertidal zone >...
CAGGTGGTAAAGTTAAGGATATACTTGGTCAGCACCTTGCCCTTGACTCCCTCCCGTTTTTCACCTTCAAGACTAATGCAGCCGGAAGGACAACCTTTCTGGCACATGCCGCAGACAACGCACTTGGGCTCACCGGTCTCCTCATCGGGGATAAGTTCGATATGGCCGCGAAACCTGGGCGTCATCTCCAGGTGCTCATGCGGATACTGCAGGGTAACCACCGGCTCAAAAAAATATTTGCCGGTGATCCCCAGACCGATAAAGAGACTTTTCGTGCCGCTAATCAATTCCTTAAAATATCCGCTCATAGCCTATAAACCTTTCAGTTACAGCCAGGGAAAAATCTTTATCTGCAAAGCAGTCAGTATCAGGTTGAACAGCGAAATCGGGATCAACACTTTCCAGGAAAGGTTGAGCAATTCATAAAACTGGGTCCGTGGATAGGTCCAGCGTATCCAGATGACCGTAAAGATCAGGGCATACAGTTTGAGAAAGAACCAGAACATCCCCCAGAGAACTCCCAAAAACCCGGTAAAATTCAAGGGGATCGGTGCCTGCCAGCCGCCCAGGACGAGAATGGTCGTCAGGGCGCAACCGATCACTATATTGGCATATTCCCCCATGAAAAAAACTCCGAAACCCATGCCCGGGTATTCCGTGTAGGCTCCGGCAATGAGCTCGCTTTCCGCTTCAGCCATATCAAAGGGTGCACGATTTGTTTCAGCCAGAGAACAGATAAAGAAGATAAGAAAGGCCACCGGCATCAGGAGGCTCATGTCGAGCCGGAAGATATGCCAATGAAAAAACCAACCGGCCTGTGACCTGATAATTTCATTCAAGCTCATGGTATTTGTAACCATAACCATGGTTATGGTGGTGATCAGCATGGGAATTTCATAGGCAACATTTTGGGAGACACAACGGGCCCCGGCAATTACCGCATATTTGTTGGCAGACCCCCAGCTGCCCAGAAGCAGGCCGAGAACGTTCACCGAAGCAAAGGCAAAGATCATAAGCAGGCCGATGTTTATGTCCCGGGCCACAAAGGTCTCGCTGAAAGGTATGACCACAAAGCTCATTATTGCAGGGACCATGATCATGAGGGGTGCGACCATAAAAAGGATTGGATCAACCCCCTTGGGCAGGAACAGCTGCTTTGTCATAAGCTTTGCACCATCAGCAAGAGGCTGTAAAAGTCCGAAGGGGCCAACCTCCTTTGGGCCGATGCGCCGCTGGATATGTCCAGCTCCTTTCCGTTCACACCAAACCAGATACGCAGCATTCAACCCGGCAAAGGTTAAAACGAAAATAATAAAAAGGATCACTCTTAACAGTTCCGGCATTGTTATCTTCTACGTCCTTTTCATTCAGGTTTATCTTATGCGATTAACTAGTGCCTTATTATTACCAAGTAAAAAAATTATCTGTCTATCTCCGGAATTACCAGGTCAAGACTTCCCATGAGCGCCAAGGCATCCGGCAGCAGCATGCCCTTCGCCGCCTCGCCGAAAAGGCTGAGGTTGGAATAGGTGGGTGAACGCAGCTTTAGACGATAGGCTGAGTTGCTGCCGTCACTGACAATCCGCACTCCAAACGAACCTCGCGCCGCCTCAACTGCATGGTAATAGTCACCCTTCTCAGGTTTAACCATTTTAATGGCCTTTTTGGGTTGTATCTCCCCATCCGGCAGCTTGTCCAGTGCCTGCTCGATGATTCGCATGGACTGTTCCATCTCATCCATGCGTACCATATACCGAGCCATGGAGTCTCCCTCCTGGTAGACCGGGATATCAAAATCAAATTCAGAGTAGACCGAATAGGGTTCATGCTTACGGACATCGTAATTAATCCCTGAACCCCGGGCAACCGGGCCGGTTGCACCATAACGCCGCGCCATATCCTGGGAAATGGGCCCTATATCCTTAAGCCGCTTGATAAGGATTATATTCTTCGTAACGAGGGCATCATACATGGGAAGCCGCCTGCGCAGCCGCTTGATGAACTCCCTGGTGCCGGTGATGAATGAATCATCAATATCGTTGTAGACCCCGCCGAAACGGAAGTAGCAATACGTAAGCCTGGAGCCGGTGACGGATTCCAGCAGGTCGAGGATCTGTTCACGATCATCAAAGGCATAGAGCAGCGGGGTGAATCCTCCCAGATCAAGGACAAAGGCGCCGAACCACAAAAGGTGGCTGGAAATCCGGTTTAATTCAACAGTGATCACCCGAAGGTATTCAGCCCGTTCCGGAACCTCGATAGCGGCTGCACGTTCCACGGCTGCCACGTAGCCGTGATTGTACGACAGTGCAGAAAGATAATCCATCCGGCCGCAATTGGGCAGAAACTGGGCCCAGGTCCGGTTTTCCCCCATCTTCTCATGCATGCGGTGGATATACCCTAGAACCGGTTCTGCCTCGACGATATATTCACCGTCCATTACCAATTTAACGCGCAGGACACCATGGGTTGCCGGGTGCTGCGGTCCCAGGTTAAGCGTAAAGGTTTCCTGATTCACGTCTTGTTGCAGTGATCCGTTCATGCCTTGAAATCCTTGAGCAATGGATGAAAGTCAGCATCTTCCGGCAGCAGCAGCGGTTCAAGATTGGGATGGCCGGAAAATTTGATGCCGAAAAAATCGTGTGTCTCTCTTTCGTGCCAGTTGGCACCCTGATAAATGTGAGAAATTGTTGGAACTTCTGGATTGCTTCGGTCCGTTCTGGTGCGGATTGCCACCCGGCAGAGTTCTTCAAAATGGTTGAAATCATAAACCACTTCCAACTGCTGTTCATCGATCCAATCAACACCGGTAATTGCCTCAATAAAAAAGTTCTCCCTGCTGAGGATCTCAGCAGCGGCTACAACTTTTTCCGGCGGCAGGGCAACATCAAGGTGGTAGCCTTTTGATTTGTAGTCCGCTTCCCTAGGTCCTGGCGGGGAAGCCTTTGTCACGGGTTCCTCTTCCTTAACATCTCCCTGTTCAGAAACGGCTTCAGCCCCCTCTTCCACGACCGGTGGTGCTTCAGCTTCTTCTGCAGCTGCCTCTTCAACTTCTGCGCTTTCCTGTATATCTATATCATCGTACAGGCTCTTTAATTCCTCTTTTATCTTTGCCAGCAGCATTTCTTATTTGGCCTCCACCCGTGGCCATCGCCGGAAACCGGTGACCTTTTCCTCTAGTTCCAGGATCCCCTCTATGAGCGCCTCCGGCCTGGGAGGACAGCCAGGGATGTAAATATCAACCGGCAGAAACTTATCTGCTCCTTCAACAATGCCATACTGGCCCTCAAAAACAAAAGGCCCACCGGAAATAGCACAGTTGCCCATGGCAATGACCCACTTGGGTTCAGGCATCTGGTCATATAGGGTCTTAACCGCCGGCTCCATCTTCTTTGATATGGTGCCTGCCACGATCATGACGTCACACTGCCTGGGAGACGGTCTGAAAACCTCGGCACCAAAGCGGGCCAGGTCAAAACGAGACGCTCCTGTAGCCATCATTTCAATAGCGCAGCAAGCCAGACCGAAAGTCATCGGCCACAATGAGTTGGCCCGGCCCAGGGACAGTATCTTGTCCAGGGTATCAAAATGAATTATCGGGGGTTGTATGTCTTGCGTTCCCACTTGAACACTCCCTTTTTCCATGCATACACTAATGCCAACGATAAAATACCGACAAATATTAAAATCTCAATAAAGTCACGGACAACGAAAGCGCTGTCATATGCCAGCGCCACCGGAAACAGAAAAAGAACATCAACATCGAATGCAAGAAACATAAGAGCATACAGGTAGTAAACAATACCGAACCGTATCCAGGCTTCACCAATCGGCTCAACTCCACATTCGATAGACTGCTGGGTTTTGTTAGAAATGTTTCTGGTTCCGCGGGGGGAAAATATGTGAGCGATAATGAAGGGCCCGACTGCCATAAGTAGACCGCCCAGAAAGAAGGCGGCCACATACAGATGGTCTAAGATAGGTTGCTGTGCCACGTTAAAAGCTCCTTGATGAAGGTAGGAGAAGAAACACGTTCACTTAGCGGCAGTTTCTTAATTCAAACGCTATGCCTTGTCAAGGAAAACAGAGATTCCTTTCATAAAAAAATCTCCGCGTCTATCCCTTGCTATCACTGCAAAGTACCACAATGTATCAGTCGTGAAAACTATGACAAATTAGCCAATCTTGGCGCCTGCACGCGACGGCAAGGTTTTAGGTATTTTTACCCACGACCAAAATAGGCATTTTTACGAGGTTGCTGCAAAAACCTCCGACATCATGAGACAGGATTTCAAAAATTGGATAACAGCCTGTCAATACTCACCAATTGGATACAGAGGGCAACAAGCTCCATAGCCTTGTGAACATCTGATACAGAGGGAAATGAAGGAGCGATACGGATATTCCTGTCCTTCGGGTCTTTGCCATAGGGGAAGGTTGCCCCGGCAGGCGTCAGCTTCACACCGGCAGCAGCAGCCATTTCTATCACGCCCCTGGCACAGCCATCAAGGGTATCTATGCTGATAAAATAACCGCCATTGGGCCTGCTCCAGGAAGCAATGTTGCTGTCGCCCAGTTCCCTGTCAAGGACATCCAGGACTGCATCAAACTTGGGCTTCAGGATAGCCGCATGCTTCTGCATATGCGTTTGTATTCCTTCTAAAGTCTCGAAAAACAGAACATGACGAAGTTGATTCAGCTTGTTGGGCCCGATGGTCTGGAACTGCATCTTGCTCAGGATAAACTCTATATTCCTCCTGCTGCCGGCCATCATGGCTATCCCTGATCCTGCAAAACTTATTTTGGATGTGGAGCCGAAAAGGAGAACCCTCTCAGGGTTGCCGGCTTCCTTACAGGCAGTCAGGATATTTTTTAAATGATCGTGAACATCAGACAGGTGATGAACAGCATAGGCATTGTCACAGAATATACGGAAATCCCCGGCCCTGGTTTTCATGGAGGCCAACCTGTCAACGGTCTCGTCAGAGTAAGTGATACCGGTTGGATTGCTGTACTTAGGAACGCACCATATTCCCTTGATCGCTTCGTCAGTAGCGACGAGTTCCTCAACGCGGTCCATGTCAGGACCGTTATCATCCATGGCAACAGTGATCATCTCAATCCCGAGATATTGACAGAGGGCAAAATGCCGGTCATATCCGGGACTGGGGCAGAGGAATTTAACCATTCCCCCTTTACCCCAGGATTCATCACTATCAACCATGCCGTAAACAAGTCCACCCATTATGGTATCATGCATCATTTTCAGGCTGGCACTGTCACCGACTATTATTTCGTTGTCAGCAACTTCGAGATAGTCGGCGAAAAGCGTTTTTGCTTCATTGATGCCGTCAAGACCCCCGTAATTGCGGCAATCCACCCCGCTATGCGACCGATACTCTTGATTGATTTCACCGCTCAGCATTTCCATCGACAGGTCAAGCTGTTCTGGACTCGGCTTGCCCCGGGTCATGTCCAGTGTAAGACTTTTCTCCTGGAATGCCCTGTAGCGGTAAAGCAGTTTTTCTTTGCGATCCTGCAAATCAGATGTGTTGAGTTCGGCATACGCAGTCATATCTTCATTCCTCTCTGTTCAAATATCCTCTTACACAAACAATCCATTAACAAGTCAGTATCTTTATCATTATTAGGGGTACAGTACTTCTTTGAGAAAAAGTCCATGGGCCGGTGCAGTGGGCCCTGCGAGAGATCTGTCCCGGGCTGCCAGAAGTGTAGCGATATCAGATTGTGCCAGTCTGCCTTTGCCAACCTCAATCAGTGTTCCCACTATATTTCGGACCATATGCCGCAGAAAACCGTCACCGGTGATGATTAAACGCAGCCTCTTTTCCCCAACTGCTGTTTCGAGATCTGCTGCCATAATGGTGCGAACGGCACCGCGTCCGGGAAATTCCTGGTCCCGGGAGCCGGCACCCTCAAAACTTGCAAAATCATGCGTACCAAGCATATTCGTCAGGCCGAGTCGCATGGCTTCGATGTCAAGTTCTCCAAAGATATGGACGCAATAGAGCCGTTCGGTCGGCAGCTGTACCGGCCCGCTGCTCAGGTTGTACCAATAAGTCTTGCCCCTGGCATTTCGCCTGGCATGAAAGTCAGCTGCAACCTCGCATGCCGCTAAAACCCGTATGTCAGATGGCAGCATGCTGTTGAGCCCCTTAATAAATGCCGAACAGGGGATACCAGCACCTGTTTCGAAATTTGCCACCATACCCAGGGCATGCACCCCGGCATCAGTCCTTCCGGCCCCGTGCAGACAGGAATGCTCCCCTGTCATTACCTGGAGTTTTTCTTCCAGTACTCCCTGAATGGTTTTTTCCGACTTCTGCTTTTGCCAGCCGGCGTAAGCCGTACCGTCATATGCCAACAGCAGTTTTATGTTCCGTTTCTCACTCACGGAAATAATGGAACCGTAAGAAGCCCACTGGTCTCAGGCAGGTTGCACATGAGGTTCATATTCTGCACTGCCTGCCCGGCAGCACCTTTCACCAGGTTATCAATTGCCGCCAGGACGATTATTCTTCCAGTACGGTTGTCCGTCTTAAAACCCACGTCACAGAAGTTTGATCCCCTGACAAACTGCGTAGCAGGAAATGTATCTTTACCACAGAGCCGGACAAAGGCCTCATTCCTATAAAAATTCAGGTATAACTCGTATAGCTCGTTATCTGTTACTGGTCTGGACAGTTTTGCATAGATTGTACTCAGAATGCCCCGGGAAATGGGCAGCAGATGCGGCGTAAAAGAGATGGTGACCGGCTTTTTGCAAAGTTCGCTTATTTCCTGTTCCATCTCAGGGGTATGCCGGTGGGCAGCAACCTTGTAAGCCTTGAAACCTTCGGTAACTTCGCAAAAGAGGGTACCGGTCTGGGCGGTCCGCCCTGCACCGGAAGTTCCTGACTTGGAGTCCGCTATGATGGTCTCAGGATCGATGAGTTCAGCCTGCAGTAATGGCGCAAGACCCAGGATGACGCTGGTAGGATAGCAGCCGGGGTTGGCAACTAGCCGTGTATTCGCGATCTGCTCCCGGTGCAGCTCCGGCAGGCCGTATACCGCTTCGGCAAGATATTCCTGGGCTGTATGCTTCTGATACCACTTCTCGTACACACCAGCATCGTGTAACCGAAAATCTGCAGAAAGATCGATAACCTTTTTGCCTGCCTTGAGAAGATCAGGCACAATCGCCATGGCGGTCTGGTGGGGTACAGCTGTAAAAAACAGATCAGCCCGTTCAACCAGGTCTTCTGTTACAGGATCTTCACAGACAATATCAACCAGTCCAGCGAGATTGGGATAAGCATCTGCCAGCTTCTTTCCTTTATACTGACGTGACGTTGCCACGGTAAGCGTTACATCTGGATGGTGGCACAGCAACCGGGCGAGCTCAACACCGGTATACCCCGATGCCCCCACGATACCGATTCGAATCATTTTTATCTCCTGCTGAATATGCAACACTGAAAAAGGTTGCCCAATATTATGCTCCTAAATATTTAAAGGTGTCAAAATATTATTGTTTAGTTTTTATTTCATGAGGTTACGTTGCCAGGCACGGCGGTTAACTGTTTGAGCACACCGCAAGAGGCGGCATAAACTGCGGGCAGCCAGCCGTTGGCCGGCCAAATGAACGGCTGCCCTTTCTTGGTTCGTTTCTTTGCCTCCTGAAGGGCTTAAAGGCAAATAAAGAATGAACAGAGTAATATAAACAAAAAAAAGCAGAGGAAGACAACCGCAAATCTGTCTTCCCCTGCTTTTTTGCAGGATCTAAAACTGGAAAGGGAATATTATCGCTTCGAGAATTGGAATTTTGCCCTGGCCCCTTTCTGGCCATATTTCTTCCGTTCCTTTGCTCTCGGATCCCGGGTCAGAAGGCCTGTTTTCTTTAAAGTCAGCCTGTATTCCGGGTTCACTTCCAGCAGGGCCCTGGAAATACCATGGCGCAGGGCTTCTGCCTGAGCGTTTTTCCCTCCACCCTTCAAGGTAGCCATAACATCAAATTGTGATTGCGTTTCGGTTGTCTTGAAAGGCTTTTCAATCTTGCGCCGCAAGTACCCTCCACCAAAGTAATCCTCAACCGTACGATTATTTACCTGGATATCACCAGCTCCCGGCTTGATCCATACCCTAGCTACAGCTGTTTTACGTTTGCCGGTAGCATAATACCTGTTTTCTGCCATTAGTTGCTCTCTCCGTCAATCACTTGTGCTTGCTAAATATCAAGCATTTCAGGTTGCTGGGCAGCATGGGGATGCTCTCCACCTGTATATATCTTGAGTTTCTTCAATTGCTTGCGGCCTAAACTGTTTTTTGACAGCATGCCCTTTACGGCCATCCTGAGCAGTTCCGTCGGCTTTTTTTCAAGCACTTCCCTGGCGCTTCTTTCTTTTAAGCCGCCCATGTAGCCGCTATGGTGATAATAAACCTTATCATCGAGCTTATTGCCGGTCAGCTTGACCTTTTCAGCATTAACAACAACAATGAAATCGCCGACATCCATGTGAGCGGAATAATTGGGTTTATGCTTGCCGCGCAACCGTGTTGCTATCTCGGAGGCTAGCCGCCCGAGCACCTTGTTTTCAGCATCGACCACAAACCATTTCCTTTCAATCTCCTTAACCGGAGTATGATAGGTTTTCATGATATTATCCTCAAAAACATCTCAATCTTTTCACAAAAGGCTTAAAATCAACCTTTAACCTGTCTGCAAAAAGAAGACAGCCTGAAGTCTTGATTCCGCCCATGCACAAACTTTTAATTTATATTACGACAACTCTAATATGTCAATAAAAAAGGCCCGACAGCCGTCGAACCATCCCAGCACAAACCTGATTAAAAGTGGAGCGGGAAACGAGATTCGAACTCGCGACTTCAACCTTGGCAAGGTTGCACTCTACCACTGAGTTATTCCCGCTCGAGCAACCCAACTGGAAAGCCAGGGAATATAACGGGTCACCTATCCATTGTCAACAAAAAAACTAGGGCTTTTTCCCCTTCTTTTATTGCACGTGCGGAAGATTTTTAAATTATTTTTTTGAAAAATCTCACATCCCTATTGCCCTCCATCGACACAAATTGTATAGGTATATAACCCTTACTGCTGCATAGCGCACAAGGGCCGGAAACATAACCTGTCATCCAAGCGGAATCACTTCCGCTGCATAGAATTTCAACCCCACAGTTTAACACGGGAGCAAGGGTCATGGGCAAAACATCCAGAGTCGGGAAGGTGCACCGCACAACAAAAGAAACGGACATCAAGCTGAATATCAAACTTGATGGACTGGGTACAACTTCCATTCGAACCGGGGTTTCCTTTATGGATCACATGCTGACACTGTTTGGCGTGCATGGCTTCTTTGATCTTGATATTGAAGGGAGAGGAGATACCGAAGTGGATGACCATCATACCGTTGAAGACCTTGGAATCTGTCTTGGCCAGGCACTTAAATCCGCCATGGGTGACATGAGCGGTATCTGCCGTTACGGCTTCAGTGCCATCCCCATGGACGAAGCCCTTGCCCAGGTTACTGTGGATGTTTCCAACAGACCATACCTGTATTTTGATGCTCCCATGAAAGAACAGAAGGTCGGCACCTTTGACACGGCTCTCACAAAGGAATTTCTCAGGGCCTTGTCTTTGCACGCAGGCCTTACCCTGCACATAAAAGTTGAGCATGGCGAAAACACCCACCATATCATTGAAGCGGTCTTCAAAGCCCTTGGCAGGGCTCTCGGACAGGCTGTCAGTATTGAACCCCGCGCAAAAGGCCCCCTTTCCTCAAAGGGCTCCTTATAAGGACACATCCATGGCAGAATTTACTGACAAGACTGATCATGCCAACAAAACCGCGGAGCATCCCATGTGCAGACACCTCACCATTTTAGCCTGTTGGCTTCTGACCACTTTACTGTTTCTTTCTGCCGGATGTGCATATATTGCCCCTGAAACTTCAGACGAAAACCTGGTTCCTGTCAATACAATAGGGATTTTACCAGCTCAAACGGCCAGCCTTCCGCCATCAGAAACAGAAACCGATTCACTGGAAGTGCTTGAAACCGGTTTAGAGGTCATAAATGGACTGCTTGCAGACTATTTCACGGATGACCATAGAGTCGGTTTTATCTCGCAGAGCGAGCTCGAGGGGTTGGCTACAACTGAAACAGGCAACCATCTTTTCCTTGCAAGAGCCGCAGGGCAGCAATTCAATTACGATGCGGTCATGATAACCAGCGTTAAGCGGTACCAAGAAAGAGAGGGGTCTGAATATGTTGTCATAACCCCTGCCTCTGTTTCCTTCTCGTTTATGCTGCTTGCTGTTGAGAGCGGGCGTATTATATGGAGCTCTGATTTCGATCAGACACAAAAACCTCTTTTCGAAAATATACTCCGCACCCGTTCAACCGGCTCGGGCTTTCGCTGGCTCACAGCCGCAGAACTGGCCTCCGCCGGCCTTACCAAAAAGCTCGACAGTTGCCCCTATTTGAAAAGGGACTGAATACGACGTCTTAATGGATATCCTGACCAAGGCTGTAAACCGCCGGATAGGCCAGGCCATGCATAATTATACAATGCTGGACGATTCTGACCGGGTCCTGGTTGCTGTTTCCGGCGGCGTTGACAGCCTTGTCCTTGCCTGGATCCTTAATTCTTGGGTCTACAAAGCACCGATCAGCTATAAAGTTCTAGCCGTATACATTGATAATGGCTTTGACAGCCGAACTGCTGACAAAGTTGAAGGCCAGCTGCAGAACATCGAAATTCCTTACCTGATTGAAAAAACCAACTTCTGGGAAAGAGCAGTGGCGGCTGAAGAAGGAAGGAGCGTCTGTTATCATTGTGCACGACTCCGCAGGAATCGACTTTTCTCAATTGCCCAAAAAGCAGGATACAACAAGATGGCCTTCGGTCATCACAAGGATGATATTCTGGAAACCTTTTTCATAAACCTGCTCTACGCAGGAAATCTCAGCACCATGGTACCCAAGCAAAAACTCTTTGACAGCAGAATGCACATTATCAGACCCATGGCCTATCTTGAAAAGAATGACATCCTGAAAATCGCTGCTGCTGCAGGAATCACCCCTGTCAAGAACCCCTGTCCGCAGGACAAGGACTCCAAAAGACAGGAGGCGCGCAAAATTGTTGCCTCGCTCTGCGCCATGGACCCCAAAATCAAATCCAACATTTTTGCCGCCCTGGCAAACATCCGGCAGGACTATCTTCTGGACATCAAACACTGCAATTGAAGCCTTTCGTTACATGCAGCACTATGAATCCTTGTGGGTTTATAGATCCCACAATCAAATTCGTTCTTTTATGCCGTGCTGTCACAGGGGTGAACCCATTGACAGGCATGCGCAGACTCTTTCTGGCACCCCAGCAATGACATAATATTTGATTTCGAACCGTGTAAATACTCCCCCTGAGGATTTTAACTTTAAAGCGTGCTGAACCTTCTTGGGCATTTCTGCGGAAATTTTTCGAACAGTGTACCTGACAATTTTTGTCGGTTTCTCCTGCGGCTTGGAGCAATCAAGTTTTCCGTACCAAATACCCAGGCATCAAGTTCATAAACAAAAATAATCATAACCGATTGAAATGACAAAATATTTGGAAAATTTCGAGGTCAGGATCCGCTGATTTCTTGCAGCTGGCATGTTTCTTGCTAAACCAGTAAAAGAGAAATTCCAATGAATACAAGGAGTAAGACTTTATTCAGAGGAAATTCAGACCGAGGTACATGCGTTAGGTTTTGCACCGAGGAGGGGAAAACTCAGAAAAGTCAAAGCAGAAGGAGGTGTGCAATGGCTGTCTGGAGATTTTCAATCCAGGGAGATGAGGTCAGCTGCGGCGAAAAAAAACGCAAGAAGCTGACCAAAGATGGCTGTAATGAGCCGTTCAAGGCCCGCTACTGGTGCCCCAAATTGCAGTGGTTCCAGCCTGAACCCTGTCCATTCGTAAACCAGGAAGAATGCAAGAATTTTGAAATAATGTGTGGTGCCCGCTGGTTTCCATAATAGAGCCGAGCCGCAAAGATATCCTAAGCAAAAAAAGCTACTTTTCGGATAAGTCGATCAGTTCTCCGACGCTTTCCTGGCATGCCACTGAAATCCGAAGCCCTCCGTCCCTGACCAAAGGATTATTGTCCCGGGCTGCTGCGGCAAGATTATAGGCAATTTCCGGCCGGTTGTTCTCCTCGCTCAGATGGGCCAATACCACATGCTGCAGGTTTTCATGCAGCAATTCCCTCAAGAATGCAGCAGATTCAACATTATCCAGGTGTCCCTGGCTGGAACGTATTCTCTGCTTCAGATAGGGAGGATATGTCCCATTCTGCAACATTTCGATATCATGATTGCTTTCAAGCACAAGTGCCTGGCAGGTTGCCAGCCGATAGCGTATGAGCTGCGAAACCTTGCCTGTATCCGTGCAATAGCCTAGAGAAACCCTGCCATTTGAAATTCTGAAGCCAACAGGATCCGCGGCGTCATGTGATATGGCAAAAGGATGAATTTCCAGGCCGCGAAACTGAAAAGTCCCTCCGGTTTCAAACTCGTTATACGCAGAAAGTCTGTTAATCTTTTTTGAAGCTGCGGAAAATGTTGCCGGGTTGGCAAAGACAGGTATGCCAATTCTTCGTGATAAAACTCCAACACCCTGGATATGATCATTATGCTCATGGGTCACGATGATGGCATCAAGCGCGGAAACATCAACCCCTATGACAGCAAGTCTACGCTGCAACTCCTTGCCGGACATTCCCGCATCAATTAGAATATGAGTCTTCCCTGTTTCTATATAGGTTGCATTCCCTCTGCTGCCACTGCCAAGAACACAAAATCTCATTCTTAATCCTGCAAGCTTGATTTTGAGAACATTTTATTACAAATAAAAAATATATTGGGTTACAAATTATTTTTATGTATACGTAATTGTTGCCTTGAAAAACATTAATAACCCAATAGAAACATAAATATATTACTTGCCAGTATGTCCGAAACCGCCTCCCTGGCGATCCGTCTTATCAAGTTCCTTAACTAAATGCATCTCAGCCCTGTGAACTGTTGCAAGCACCAGCTGGGCAATCCTGTCTCCCCGCTGTATGATATACGGTTTCAGCCCGAGATTAATCAGGCCTATTTTCACCTCACCGCGGTAATCAGCGTCAATGGTTCCGGGACTGTTAATGATGGTCACACCATGCTTCATTGCCAGGCCGCTGCGCGGCCGCACCTGGATCTCGAATCCACTGGGAATGGCTACAGCGAAATTGGTTGGTATCATTTTAATTTCGCCGGGAGCCAGCTGAACCGGCGCATCAACTGCAGCAGCCACATCCATGCCGGATGCCTGGGCGGAATGATAGACCGGCAGCGACAAATCACCTGCATTATCCGGATCAAGCCAGCTGAATTTTACGCTAACCCTTTGCATCATACGCATACCGAAGTAATCCTCTTCCCTTTATCCGGCTGGCGAGCTTAACTCTCCCTTTTGATTGCGGCTTCCTCCAAGGGGCCAAGGCCGGCAAGAGATATTTCCTGACAGCCGAAAATCATAGCGGACAGCCGTAAAATATCTTCACTGCTGACACGCTCAATAGAATCAACTACCGTTTCAAGGGGGATATATTTGTTGAAATAGAGTTCATTTTTGGCAATTCGGGCCATGATTGCCTCCATGTTCTCCATGGACAGATACAAGCCACTTTTTATAAAATCTTTTGTATTTGCGAGTTCTGCCTTCGTGGCCGGAATGTTTTGCAGTTTGTGCATTTCCTTTGCCACGAGCTCTAATGATTCATTGACCGATTCTCTGTCAACTCCAAGGTAGATGGCAAGGTATCCTGAGTCGGAATAAGATGCGATATAGGAATAGATGGAATAGGCCAACCCTCTCTTTTCCCGTATTTCCTGGAAAAGACGGGAACTCATGTTGCCGCCGAGCAGGACGTTCAGCAGGTGGTATCCATAGCGG
>Ga0209536_100010044_pt1 | contig 13996 bp, 9 predicted proteins | sample DeeMarSeWOR28_12_FD_187461 | JGI IMG/M metagenome (GOLD analysis project Ga0209536, IMG submission 187461) | Marine sediment microbial communities from White Oak River estuary, North Carolina - WOR-2-8_12 (SPAdes) (version 2) | ecosystem: Environmental > Aquatic > Marine > Intertidal zone >...
CATACACCCCTTCACTGGTAAAGAACCAGTTTTCCTGTCCGACTATTTCAACACCATTGATAACGATGCCCGTATCTTCTGCAATTTTTATCTGCTGAAAAGATCCGTTTTCATATTGTACTAATCCATCCCGGCTGACAATCCACAAGCCTCCGTCGGGATTATTCTCAAGGTCGATAATATAATTTGCATACAGGTAGCTTTCGGTACCCCCGGATACCGGGTAATTGATCATTTCTGAACCGTCGTATCTGTTCAATCCCCGTTCAGTGGCAATCCAGATGTAGTGGTATTCATCCTGAATGATATCGGTAATGTGATTATTTGACAGTCCCTCCGGGATCCCGATATTTTTACATCTCAGGTTATATGTTTGCCCGGAGAGAGCATATTCAATCAGGGTAAACAGTATGATAATGCAATATTTTATAACTGCTTTGATAAGTCAAATCTATGTTTTTTTGAATAATCAGGTCACCTCCGGCGCCTGCTATTTATATTCCTGTTCAGGGCGGTCACCCTCCCTGATCCACAGCAATAAATAATCAAAAGCCTCTGCCACCTCCGCGGTTGTAAAATTGCAGTGACCATCGCGAATTACGTACCGTTGGAAGTACAAATCAGAAGTGAAATTTATCTCTGTCAGGTGCTCATAATATTCGTAGTTAAATACCGGAAGGATCTCATCGTAGGTAGTATGCAAAGCAACCACCGGATCACGAAGCAATCCGGTTGGAGTGCAGTACTGAATGAAATACTCTTTCGCTTTATCGGATGCTTCATACCTTCTGATATCCCTGTTAAGGGCAGCATCATTATCACCAAAGCCGCTGTAAATGGTATGGATATTCCCGGCAGGCAGGCCTCCGGACCAGCCAGCAGTTTCTTTCAGAACGAACTCATAAAACCCAATCATTTCCGCCAGGTCTTCTTTTTTCATCCTGAAATGCTCTGCAAACAATACAGCCAGGTCAGGTTTGCCGTTGATTCTTTCCCTGACTTCCTCAATGTCAACATCATCCTCACCTGATATGATGGTTCCATCATTCTCTCCAAAGAGATAATCATAGGTAACCAGCAGATCGAGACCATATTTTAACAGGGTATATACCGGGGCTAACCATCCGCAAAGAGGAAGTGCGCCATCATATTCTGATTGGAATTTTTCTATCATTGCGAGGGATATCATCCCTCCCATGGAATGCCCTGTGACCATGCATAACTCCGGTTTGCCATAGGTCTTTTCAAAATAGGTCCTCAAGGCCTCCGTATCCTCAATGCCATCCTTGATAACCAATCCCTGGCGTTTATAGGCCGATGCCGCAAATGCAAATCCTCTTGATGTGAAGATCTCCATAAACTCATCCACTTCTTCGGAAACGATTTCAGATTCTTCCCCAATCTCCTCGTATCCATGAGCATACATCACAAGGCCCCTGTTCCAATTCTCCGGTATATAGATTTTATACTTTGCTGAATTTATTTCACCGAGATCAAAAGTTTGTGAAATTCCAGCCTGAGGCATGGACACCAGCAAACTGAAAGTTATCCATATCAGCAATCCCCTTGTCATCATAAGCTCATTATAGGTTTTACTATGACTGATTTTGACATGAATTGCCATCTGAGTATATCGTTCAAGTCTGAGAATATGCCTCCTTTACCAATGCCACCATTTCTTCGGGAGTAGCCACCCTGGGATTGCCCTGATAATCCGGCAATACCATGCTTTGTTTTGCAAGAGCTTCTATTTCGTCTTCAGGCATGTTGACGTCCTTCAAATTCTTATATAAGCCAATGGATTTTAAAAACTTGACGATTTCGTCATAGGCTGCATCAGCTGCTGCCTCATCAGAAGCCTGTACTAAATCGGGATTGATGGCCCTTGCCATAAACGCATATTGTTCAACCGCTGAACTGGCTGTGAATTTTGTGCATGCAGGATATAAAATAGCCAGTGATTCGCCGTGCGCAACATGCGGATACATTCCGCCAACAGCCATACCCATTCCATGGGGCAGGGTAACTCCTGCACTGGCGATGCAAAGTCCGGCCAGGGTATCCGCCCATGCCATTATCTCTCTGGCTTCAATATCCCCAAGGTTCTCCAGCAGGGAAGGTAAGGTTGATGTTACAATTGAGATGGCTTCCCGGGCCAGCAGTTCAATATAAGCTCCTCTGCCCGGGTGGATCGTACTCTCGAAAGCGTGACAGAATACATCAAATCCGGTCGCTGCTGTAACTTGTTTTGGGACAGTGAGCATGAGTTCCGGATCCACTATACATACCCGAGGGAAGCACCTCGGATGATAAAGTGCTGATTTGTCTCTTTCGTCTGGATTTGTGATCACGGAAACCTGTGTGACCTGTGATCCTGTACCTGAAGTGGTCGATATGGAAACGACCGGCAATGTTTTTTCTGTAGGTTCCTTTTTATAGAAAAGGTAATCCCATGCTGAACCTTCATGGCTTGCTTCTACTGCAATTGCCTTTGCTGCATCCATGCTTGATCCACCGCCAAGTCCAACAATCACATCAGCCCTGTGTTCCCTGGCAATTGCTGCTCCGGCTGAACTTGTTTCTGTTGTTGGATTTGGTATTACCTGGTCGAAATGAGCCAATTCCACACCTGATGCGAGAATGATTTCCCTGACTCTTTCGAACTGGGCTTCTGTTGCAGCTACAGCCGGGGTAGTGACCAGGAGGCAGCGGGATCCAAATTCCTTTACGATCTCACCGGTTTCTTCGATTCTTCCTTTTCCAAAAACGATCCTTGTGGGTTGGTGGTAATTAAATTTTTTCAATTTCTTACTGTATTTTAGAGGTCGATCATTACTTTCATTACCCTGTCTCCCTTCTCTTCGATGAATTGATAGGCTTCCAGGTAGTTCTCAAAGGGGAAGTGCTTGGAAATCAGTTGATCTGTCTTAATTTTCCCGGAATTGATCATCTCTACGGCTGCCTGGTAGTCTTCATTCCGGTACATCATGGATCCGAAAACATTCAATTCATGTTCCCCCAGGAAATACATGTTAATCGTGGGATCTTTTGCATACACTCCGAGGATTACGATGTCACCTCCTTTCTCCACATTTGCCATCAGGGCATGCAGTGAGGCTTCAACTCCAGCTGCTTCAAAACCTACCTGGAATCCATCCTTTCCAAAAAATTTTCCAGCACCCTCGGCAAAAGGAGTGGTGTTCACATTCAGGATGCCTTCTATTCCGCATTGCTTTGCAATGTCTAGGCGGAAGTCGCTGATATCCGTGATCAGCACTTTCTTTGCTCCCCTGGCCCTGGCAAACTGAGCTACAAGGTTGCCAATTGTGCCGGCACCCGATACTACAACGTTTTTTCCTTCGATACCGCGTGTTCTGCCTGTAGAATGAGCTCCTACAGCTGCAGGTTCGAGCAGGGCTCCTTGCTCCAGGCTCATGGTTTCAGGAAAGGGGATCACACGATGGTCAGGCACCATGAAATAATCCTGCGCCACACCGGGTGCCTGGAAACCCTGTACCTTCAGATCCTGGCAGGCGTTGTACTGACCCCGTTTACAGGGGCCGCATTCACCACACACCAACTGTGGCCATGCAGTGGCCCGCATACCCGGTTTGATGTCCGTGACCTTTTCTCCAACCGCCTCTACAATCGCAGAATATTCATGACCCTGAACAACAGGGTAGGGGGTTGCAGGGTGCTCTCCATGGAAGACATGGATGTCACTGCCGCAGATCCCGATCCGCTGTATCCTGAGCATCACTTCATTCGGACCCGGGGCAGGTGGTTTCGGCACATCATTGAGTTCAATGACTCCGGGTGACGTCATTACTGCTTGTCTCATTATTCTCCAGTTAAAATATTAGATACAATATGATCAGGGTAAGAACCAGGATGCCTGCCCATAGTCTTACGTCTTTGATTCCTTTGAAGTCACCTTTGGTGATTACAGCCACAGGATTTTCCCAGGTATATTTCTCGATGACTTCAGGATCAGGTTTATTGTCAGTATAGCTTACTAAAAAGTATATCACCGTACAGATCACGAAGAGCCACCAGGCTTGCATCATGAAAGGTATTTGCAATCCGCGGGTAAGATACATGTGTCCGGAGATCGGTTCAAAATCAAGGCAGAAAGCTGTGATACCCAGCACCAATCCAGTGATTAGGGTGATAATGGCTGCCTTGTTGGTGCCTCTCTTCGAGAATACGCCGAAAAGGAAGACTGTTGCCACTGGTGGTGCGATGGCTGCTGCGATCTTATTGATTGCCTCGAAAATACTTGAGAACTTATCGCCCTGGGTTGACCAGAGCATGGCCAGCAACATGACTACAACCGCAGCAATCCTTCCGATCTTTATTTGCCGCTTGTCTGTCGCGGAAGGATTAATTCTCTTAACGATATCCACAGCTACCAGTGTTGCAGAGCTGTTCAGCGCAGCGGCGATGGTACTCATAAGTGCTGCCAGTAAGGTTGCTGCCATGATACCTTTCAGTCCTGTTGGCAACAATTGGTCGATCATTACCGGAAGTGCCTGGTTGGCATCTGAACCGATGATGTCCTTGAATAATACGAAGGCAATTACTCCGGGGAATACAAGGATAAATACCGGGAGGATTTTCAGGAAACCGGCGAATATGGGTCCCATTTGAGCAGCTTGCTGTGATTTTGCACCCAGTACACGCTGAACAATGGTCTGGTCGGAACACCAGTACCACAGGCCAAGTACCGGGTAGCCCAACAAGCAGGCATACCATGTCAGGCCCGACTCAAATCCTCCTTCACCCAGCAATCCCAGGCTTTCTTTGCTGTGCAGCATATTCAGCTGACCGGGTTTTAGCTGGGCTTTCAGTTCCGCCAGGCTGTTGATCCCGGCATCGGGAAGTGCTGCCATGGCGAAACCTGTCAGCACTACTGCACCCAGGATCAGAATAACAGTCTGTACACTTTCGGTAACCACCACCGCCTTAAGTCCGCCAAGAACTGTATAGATGGTCGTAATAACAGAGATCACAATGATGGAAGTGATCACATTGATTCCGAAAAACGCCTTGAAGACTACAGCTCCTGCATAAAGGCTCATTCCAATGTGCACAAACAGTGCTCCTATAATTGCAATAAAAGCCAGGATGGTGCGTGCTGTAGAGCCATATCGTTTTTCCAGGAATTCCGGCAGGGTTGATATCTTGCTCTTAAAATAGAATGGTGCAAATACCAGTCCGAGCAGGATGAGTGTGATAGAAGCCAGCCATTCAAAATTTCCCCAGACCAATCCTTCATTGTATCCTGATGCCGCCAATCCTACCAGGTGAATCGTGGAGATATTGGAAGCGAAAAGGGCCGCTCCAACCATGATCCATCCAAGACCCCGGCCTGCCAGAAAATATCCTTCACTGGTCATTTTACGCAGACTGACCGACAGGATCCCGACAAGTAAAATACCTACCAGGTATACAATGATGATCGTCAGGTCGATTGTATTAATATTTAAATCCATAGCTGTGTTTTAGTTAGTAAAGAAACGAGTAATCGATTGTTATTATTCATTGAAATATACCTGCTCCATCTCTGCCCAGCCTTCATAACCTTCCAGAGGTACCTGCATTGGATCACAGATCTCTAGCCACTCTATATTTCGGGGATGCTTTTCCAATTTGGCCATATCTGCCTCGAAATCGTCACCAGTATACTCGTAATAGCCAAATTCATACCAGTTCCCATCATCCAGCTGATGCAGGAAGATGGAAAAGTTCTGCATATTGGCCTCGGTCAGCAGATCCCTCACCCCGGGATTCTCATCTGCATGAAGCCTTTTATATTCTTCAATAAATTCAGGTTTGATCTTGATGACCATGCCTACTCTTTGTGCCACCTTTTCATCTGTCATTTTCATATCATCAGAATTGCAACTTACGATAAGTATAAAAATCAACGCAATGACACAGCTTAAAGCTTTCATTTTCTTCATAGTCATTTATTATATGAATTATCACGATTTCAATTTATGATTTATTCCTGCACAAATTATCAGGTAAATGAACACACAAACTTGCTTACACTATGTAATAAAGTTACTGTATTGGTATCAAGAAACTCCATTTTCAAGATTTAACATTACTTTTTACTTATAGACATCTCGATCGGGGCGCTTAGTTCTGCATCGACCCATATTACTAGATTGTACCCGCCTTTGACTGCTACATACCCTTGCTTAAAATCATTGCCGGGTAAGAGCATTTTGTTATTCAGGGTGAATTCGAAACTATTACTGCCCCAGTTTTCAATAACAAAGCAAGGATTCTTTAATGGAGCCTCCTTGCCAGCATCAATCCGGAATGAGATGTTACCTTCTGTGGCCTCCATGGTGTATGCTTTTTGGGACTTGTCATACGATCCATTCCTTGCTCCCGAACAGATTTCCAGGGTGGGGGCGTAATTCCAGAATTTTGCCAGGGATAACAGCGTTGATATGTCTTTGTTTGTAAATCCATATATTGCCAGGGACTCCGGTTCACCACCTCCCAATGCGCTGTGTGTAACGCGGTCTGTTCTTAGCGCATACCGGCCATCGTTAGGCATCTGGCTCACCGGCCAATGGTTCCAGGGGCCGGCAAAATGTGTCTCATCCGTAGCCCTTTCCATCTCACCCCAGGTTCCGATCTCGGTTCCATCAGGATAGATGACCACTACTTTATAATCAGATTTAAAGTTTAACACAGAGATTGATGCATCCCTTAATGTATTCTCCGGGACCCCATCAGTCCAATCCAGGGTATGGATATCACCTTTTAAATTGGCAACTGTTAATGCCTTTAAATGAATATGATCTTCAGGTGTGGTGCCAGGCTGTGCAAAGAACTGAACATCCTGCCATCCAGTTTCTTTATCATAATAATGTACATATCGTACTGCCATTCCATCAGGATAAATGGTATGGTACTCATCGGTCCAGGTGCGCCAATTTTCAAATTGATAGGTAATCCCTGCAGAGGCATAGCGCCAATGGATCACTACCCGAGCATCCGTGTTCTCCAGGATCCTGACATGAGAATGTCGATTCTGTTTGTCGGCCATATGCTCAGCGCATCCAAATCGGGTCATAATTTCCGAACTTTGATCGCTCATCCATTTGTTATTCTCGGTAACCCATCCGGCTCCATAATTTGATCCTCTCCAGTAAACTATATTGCATGGGAGTTGGTCAAATCTTACCACTATGTCTGCATAGGGGCTGGATCTCCAGAGGTTGTCCCAGAGTTCATGGTAGTGAAGATTTGTATACCTTGCTCCAAAGATATCTGCGGGTTTTCCATCCACGTTGCCCGGCAATATCCTTGGCTCGAGATCAGGGTTTGATACCAACTGCGTATCCTGACTAAATCTCTGATAGATCTGGCGGACCTCATCCTCACTCAGGGCAACCATGTATATGCCGGGTTCATCAATTAAGCCTTCCATTCCATATATCATTGCCTGATTTCCTTCCGGTGTTCTGATGTGGGGCGGATAGTCTTTTGATACGTGCTGTGAGGCTTTCTTTGGTTGTTTATTCAGTCCGATAACAATATCACCTGAAACGAACCTGGGGTGATCTCCATCCAGACGAAGGCTGCCTGCTTTTTCTCCGTTAATATAGAGGGAAGCCTCATCCTGTTCCATGTTATAGCTGGCTGCTATATAAGTCCACTCATTCAGGCTAATCTGCTTTTCAGAAATAAGGGTATGTATCTTTTTCTCGCCATGGATCCTGAAGATCAGGTTACCCAGATCAGATATCCCAAAATATATACCTCCTGATCCTTCAGTAATATCAATTACAGCTCCTTCTTTCCATGGATATGCCCCCAGCGCTATCCAGGCATCCAGGGAAAATGCAGCAGGCTCATCCGGAGCCTGTGCATTGCTGAAAACAATTTTAGAATGATATCCGTCAAATGCCAGGGCGGTACCTGAAACGCCCGGTTTCCATAAACTGGTGTTACCATAAATTTTACAGGGAATTTGATTGACCGCTTCCAGCGTTCTATCCCTGTTCTGGATCGAACGCATTTGCAAACCATCATCAAATCTCCAAAAAATCAAAGGCTTGGCAAGTCCTTCTCTGCTGATCACCGGGGATCCGTTAATTGAGGGCAAGTCTGCATTCATTAGTTCAGGTTCAATGAATGATTCCCTCTGTATTCCGGACCGGGTGAGTTTGAAAGTCTCTATGAATTGATTTCCCGTATTGTTAAAGTCTTCCAGATTTTTTCTTCCGGGCTGAATAATTCTCTTTATTGAACCATCGGATCTTACAGAGTAATATTCATGAACAACACCTGAAAATTCAGGATTATTAAAATCCGGAATATACCGCCAGTGAACCAGAACTTCTTTATCAGAGCGTTGGATGATACGTGCGTAGGAATAGATATTGTTCCTGTCAAATCGAAATCCTTCCCCATCCCCGTTTCGGGGTATTACTTCATCAACATACACTTTGGTATCTCCATGTAAAAGAAAGGGGAGGTAACTGGATGCTCTTGAAAATACAAACTTCTTTGAATCCGGGAATCGAATAACAATATCTGCATATTCTCCACTGATCTTATCATCTCCATCATAGTTCGTATAATAGGCATTGAAATCTACTTCTTTATTAAGATCCTCACTGCAGCTGGTGAAAAACAGAAGCATTAGAAGTGGGGAGAGTAAGCTGATTATTGGTTGAAATGTTTTCATATTCATTGGTAGTTAAGATTCAGCCCTCAATTTAATTGTTTGACGGATTCTCTCAATTTCAACGTAGGTTGCAGGAATACCTGCCTGGATTTGATCTCCTCATCATTGATCAGGCTGAATATGAGCCGGACTGCTATCTTACAAATATCATTCACAGGCTGCGCTACACAGGTGAGCGGTGTTGAAAGGTAATCAAGATAGGGATGGTCATCAAAAGCAATCAGGGATATATCCCCGGGTATTCGAAAATTGCATTCTTTCAGTGCTGTCATACAACCCAGTGCAATGGTGTTGCTCAGCGCGAAAATGGCCGTTGGTTTTGGCTTTTTCTGCATAAGTAACAATGTTTCTGTATATCCGTTCTCAACTGAAAAATCATAGCCGGAAATACTACTGGTATTAATCCCCTCCTCCTCCAGCGCTGCCTTGAATCCTTCGATCCTGAGTTTATTCGGCATGGAGGATTCTATTCCCTGGATACATGCAATTTGGGTATGCCCGTTCTTGATGAAGTGCTTCGTTGCCAGGTAGGCCCCCTGGTAATTATCCGTCGATACAAACGGGATCTCCAATCCTTCAATGTAACGATCCAGGCAGACAACCGGTATCTTCAGGTTTTGAGAATGCCCAAGTTGATCCGCACTATTGCCGCAGGGTGCGATGATGATCGCTTCAACATTCCTGGAATTCATCTGCATCAGTTCTTCCTTTTCTAACTCCGGATTTTCGTTACAATCACTGATCAGTGTTGCATAGCCCATTTGCTGTAATTCCATATTTATCAATCCGGCGATACGTGAAAAATAGGGATTCATTAAGGAAGGAATGATCAATGCAATGGTCCTCGTCCTGCCAGATTGAAGATTAACGGCGATTTGGTTGGGTATATAATTCAGTGCTTCGGCTGCTTCAACTATTTTCTTCTTAGATTTTTCACTGATCCGGAATTGCTTTGCCTTACCATTCAATACCCTTGAAACAGTCGTAATGGAAAGGCCAGTGCTTTTCGCAATATCTTTAATATTTGTCTTCCTCTGGTCCATGCATCATCTATTGCAGGATGTGTGGTATGGAGCGCCTGCTTAATCCCAGCTTCACAAAATAGATGCCTTTGGAGAGATTAGTCAGATCAATGGTGGAGATCTTATTCTGCATGTTCTGTATTTTTACCACTTTCCCTGTTTGATCATGAACTGTAATAGTCTGATCTTGCTTTCTCGGACTATTTCTATTTTCTATGTGCAATATCCCGGATGAAGGATTCGGATATATTGAGACATTTTCAATCCTATTGCGGGTGCTGATACCTGCAGCAAAACTACTTTCAAAAGCACCCGCATCAGGTGCCTTACCCTGCGGTACGGGGTTTCGGTCAAGGTCATACGTATACCTGGATGCTTCAGCCATGTCGATGGCAGGACTTCCCTGGAGTAAGTGTAAATCACGCTCTTCGAAATTTACAAAAAGAGGATCGGCGATGATCTCACCCTTCCCCAGGGGATATCCTTTTGGATTGGACAGGCTTTTATCCACCGAAAAATAGATATTATCACTGGTAGATGACCCGGGATTTTCCCATTCAAAAGCTGTTACTCCATTTGCCAGGACAAAAATATTATTGCGGACAGAGGCGCGGGGAATGAGGTGATGAAGACTGATGCACCAGTTATAATCCGTATTTGCAGGCAGCACCCTTAGGATAGTGTTGTTTTCAATAATTGCATCTGCGCCGATGGGCCCGTCAATAAACCACTGGTAATCATCACTGTAATTATAACAAATTTCTATACCACCCCAGGTGCAATCGTTGCATTCAGAGTCATCGTATGATTCAAGAAAACCTTCGTTTCCAAGACTGATATTATGATGTATCCTCCAATTGGTATGAATTCCCTCATCATCAAGCTCGATGGCACCCCCGTCAAAACCGTAATTATTTGGTGCCAGGAATCCCTCAATAACATTGAATGAGATTTCACCATTATATCCGGCCCCTACAATTGCCATTGGCCCCCACCATTCATTGATTCCTCCTCCCGGGGCATGCATGTAGTTATTTGTAATACATACATCGTGCGCATATAATCTTACTGCAACACGACATCCCTCAAATTCACAGTGCTGAATGATAATATGATGATCCTGCCGGTCGAAAGAGGCAATACCCGCAACAGTACGAGGCCCGCTGAGGCCACAATTATTTATATATAAGTTTTCAATGGTGATATGGCTTGCTGAAATGCGAATTGCATTGCCATCATTTTTCTCCGGATCAGGATTGCTTATGGCCGGCATATCACCTGAGCCATAAGCAGTGAAGACGATTGGATCTGCTTCTGTGCCGGAAGCACTGATCTCGAAAGTGCCTGACCAGCTTGAACCCCGTTCAAAAAATACCGTATCACCCGGTGATAAATTGTACGCGTTTATATTTTCGAGGGAATTCCAGGGTTTTTCAGCACTGCCGTCGCCATCCGCTAATCCGTTGACAGAAGAAACATAGTAATTCATTGGCGTTTCTGCCTGACTGATAAGCCAATTATCGCCTTCAATGGAACCAGCCAGGCAGCTGCCTTTCAGTTGATCATTCCTGCAGGCAAAGAAAAGAGTTGATAGTGTAAGCAGGAGATAAAAAGATTGGGTTGTCATTATAGACTATTTTTTTTGAACATAGCGGATTGTTCCATGGGTCATTTCCGATAGAGGATTAATTCCTTCATTATTCGATACCAAATGAATATACTTTCGCTTGTATAATCTTAATTTTAATGCTGATATTGTCTTCCTTGATTTCTTTGTCGAACCTGAGATATTGATCAGTTATCGAATTTGTAATAGCTTCAGAAGCAGCAATTTGCTCTCCATCGCTATTCAAAAGGCTGACATGAATTGATCCGCCCTTCTCAATATCAGCAGATAATTTCAATGCCCCGCCATTGTATTTGAATAACTTTGTTACGATAACACCTTCCTGGTTTTTGTTTTCCTGCACATATCCTGCAAATCCATCCGGACGCAGGGTTGCCAGACAAAGAAAGCCATTTCTCCAACCGGAATGTAACCAATCGCTGCCACCATAATAGAGCATTATTTTGTCCGCCAGAAAAACAGGAGACGCACATGCATACACACAACCATAATCATAGTCCAACTCCTTTTCGGAATTAGGTATAAGCGGAGTGCCTTCATTGATCCGATACCAATTTCTGGTATCAGGACTCCATGTTAATTCAGTCCAGACCCTATCGGTACTTTGCTGATAGATAGTGAGCAAACCCAGATATACCTGCTTATAATAGAATATGGGCATTGAGTAAGTTTGTAAGTCCTTGGTTGTTCCGTGTAAAACAACCTCTTCCCTGGTCCAGTCTATGAAATTGTCGCTTTCAATGCGCGCTACTTCTCGTCCAAATTTACGCCCCCATGTTCGAGTGATCCCTACATATTTATTTAATGTTGGAGCCCAAATTGCATTATTATGGGTATCGCCGGCAACTTTTACTCCTTTCACCTTCCTTTTTTCACTCCAGTGAATACCATCAGCAGAGAATCCTACCGCCATCCCCTGAAAAATAACTTTGTATCGCTTTGCCGGATCTTTTTCGCTCAAATCCTTGATCACTCCCGCACCGTGAGGACCTCGCCAAACAATATTGTTTCCTTTGCTGCCATTGTATTCAACCAATCCCAGATCAGGTTTCTTCCAATTAATTCCGTCTTTCGATGTGGCATAGCATATTCCCATTTCCCTTTCAGGGTGTTCCCTATATGGTACAGCTCGTTCTTCCAGTGTCATTCCATGGGCAGCATAATCCACAATAAACGGTGAATACCAACACTTGTACATGTGCGCTTCCTGGTCAAAAATTATATTTCCATATAGGTTGTCGATGCGCATCTCCCATTCCTTTTCCTCTCCAAACAGGGGATTGGCATCGTGTTTTTCTACTTTTCCAACTTCCAGTTTTACATTCTCTGTCGTTTCGATAATGCGCATATCCAGCAATAAAAACCTGGTGGAATCAGGAATACATTCACCCTTCCCCAAGGCACAAAACATGGATAACGAAAGGAATATTACTTTGGTTTTCATAAGTAATCAGCAGGCTAAAAATCGCTGTTAATAATGTAGGTTATTTCGCCGTAGATATCTTCATCAAAAATGTCAACAAAGATCTCCTGAACAGATACTAATTTTTCACCATCGTAAAAGCCTTCAAAATTGGCTACCGGGTCATCATTGTCCCAAATTTCCCAGCGCACCCGATCTCCTTCCTGTACATACTCAACAAACATATCTTCATTGAATTCTCCGCCGGAAATGCTTGCTTCTTCATAGCCAAATTGTATAGTATGATCAACCCCTGCATAGGTAAAGGGGATTGTTTTATCCCTAACAGAAGGTGATTCGGTTCTCCGAATTTCAACCCGACCTCCATTTTCAAGAATTGCTTTTTTGGCTATTGCCGCTATCCGTTCTTCAATTTCCGAAAGGGGAGTAGCTATTTGCACATCATCACGGGTAAAGCAGACATATTGATTGTTAAACTCTTCAATCATTTCCTTGGGAAGGCACTTCGTTCCCTGGATCACTCCAATGAGACCGGCACATGTAGCTGCCTGGTTATCACAATCATATCCTGCACTTACCGCTATACCAACCGTTTTCATAAAATCACCTTCGCCATACAGTATGGCCATCATACCGCATAATCCGTTATTCAGGGAAGACACCACGCTTACCGGCGCTTCATACGAACCTTTTTTATATCTGTAATATTTGTCATGAATCATTTTTCGTGTATCCCGCCAATTGTCATTCTCTTGGTGCCATTTTACTACATCCCGTATACCTTCGGCAAAAGGACCTTCGTTGGGGACGGCATCGATGGCCATCTGCACCAGTTTTTCAACATCCTTTTCGAAAAATGCTGCACTGATCATGACACCATATGCTATGGTTGGATGTGTCCCCCAGTCGTCGTTGGTAATTCTCGCTCCCCACAGCGCCCTCTGCCCGGCCTTTTTTGTCATACCGGGATAGAAAGCACTCCATATTTCGTTGACCAGTTGGGGATCTATCTGAAACCAGTTCCTGTTGTTTTCCTTACGCCCTGTTTCGGGGGCAACTAATCCTTGGCTCATCAGGGATCGTGCTGTATGATTAGCCACCCAGATTCTCCGGTTAATGTGCCTTTTCCACATTTCGGTGATCTCTGGATAGGTAAGGTCGAGACCATATTTTTCCACGGCATGCAAAGTGATAAACTCGATATC
>Ga0209536_100010045_pt1 | contig 13995 bp, 12 predicted proteins | sample DeeMarSeWOR28_12_FD_187461 | JGI IMG/M metagenome (GOLD analysis project Ga0209536, IMG submission 187461) | Marine sediment microbial communities from White Oak River estuary, North Carolina - WOR-2-8_12 (SPAdes) (version 2) | ecosystem: Environmental > Aquatic > Marine > Intertidal zone >...
CTTGGACAATATCATGCATATTGAGTGCAACGACAAGATTGACTTGGAGCTCTATGAGTAGTAGTGTGAGATACAGGTTCCTTTCCAACTGCGATGCATTGAGAATGTCAACAACGATGTCCGGTCTGTGATCTACAATGAATGATCTTGCGACCTTTTCATCCTCTGAAACAGCACTGAGGCTGTACACACCTGGGAGATCGACGACCTCAAATTCTACCCCATGATGTGTGAAGTAGCCAATCTTCTTCTCAACGGTCTTCCCAGGCCAATTTCCTGTATGTTGTTTCATCCCTGTGAGACTATTGAAGATGACAGACTTGCCAACATTTGGATTTCCAATGAGCGCAACTCGTATTTTCAACTTCAAACCTCCAACACTCTGACAATGACCCTGCTGGCCAGTTCATTACCCAGGGCTATCCTAGTTCCTCGCACCTCCACGAGGACCGGTCCACTAGAGCTTCCCTGTACAACCTTGAAGGTGCAACCTTTTGTGAGGCCGAGATCGAGGAGCCTCTTCATAATCCCCCTTCCACGACCATGTTGCCATTCTTTCTTGCTCTCTTCCCAGTCGTCTCTCCATTCTCTCTTACTCTCTTCCCAGTCCTCTCTCCACTGCTTTCTCCCTTTCCACCCTACCTTTCCATGTTTGCGGTGACCAAAGAATCCTCCACCAAATCCTCTCTTGTGTTTTCTACCCCCATGATGACCGAACCCTCTCTTACCAGAGGATGAGACTCCTACCAAAACACACCTCTTCCCAGGTCTGACTAAGGTCAGAGGAATGTGCAAAGTGGTGTCAACAATCGTCCCTTTCTCGTCCATCGTTTCGCCCCATTCATTTTGAGGACTGGCGTGTGACTGACGCCAACAGTGTAGAGTTAGTCTTATCTAACAGTTAGTCTGGTCTAACAAATCTACTAATAAGGATATTCAAACGGCCAAACCGCAACCATTACATATTCAGTTGTACCTTCAACAGGCGGAGAGCAAAATGTCCTATCACAGTACTCCACTGAGCTATGGCGGCGATGAGATTGATGATTTCATCCCGAAGAGTGTTGAAGATGTTACCATTCTTCAGGTGGGTGAGTTCACACCTGACTTTTCAGACTTCGAGAAAAAGCTGAATTCAGTACTCGACTCACCATTGGGCTCCAAGCCTTTCAATGACCTAGTTGGAGAGGTCTATGAGAAGGGTAAACGGATTCTGTTCATGGTCGATGACAAGACTCGACCCAATATCCATACTCGAAAGCTGTTACCTCTGATTGCTGACCGGTTGATGAGTGTTGGAGTACAGAAGTCAGACATTGGAATCATCATCTCCAGCGGCTCTCATGTCCCTGCAAGTCCAGCTGAGGTCGAAGACAGAATACTCGGTTCTGAATTGTATAAGGACTGGGGTGGCAATGTTCTCACTCATGACTGTGATAGTGGAAACACCCATGTTGGGAAGACAACACGCGGAACGCCAATTCTCATCGATCAACAGGTATTGGACTCCTCATTGCTGATTCCACTCAGTGACAGTGAGTATCACTACTTTGCAGGTCAAGCTGGTACTGTGAAACTGTTCTGTCCTGGTGTTGCTGGTCGCGAGACCATCCGTGTCAATCATCCTCGGATGTTCGACCTCGAGAAGGGGTTTGTTAATGGGTGTCGTCTGGGTAACTGCGATGGAAACCCTGTCATTGAGGACATGATTGAGATAACCACCATCATGAAAGAGAAGATTCCAATATTCTGTGTGGATACAATTGTTCATCATGGAGAGGTCGTGTACCTACAAGCGGGTGACATCATCGAGTGTCACAAAGCCGCATCAGCACCATTGAGAGACCTCAGAGTCGTTGATGTTGATGAACCTGGGGACATAGCGTTTGTTTCAGTGGGTAAACTAGGAGTCAACCTCTACCAAGCTGGAAAGGGGATTCACGCAGCATGGAATGCAGTCCGTCATGATAAGAAGGGCTGGATTGTGTTATTGGCTCCTTGCGAGGACGGTATCGGTAGTGCAGGCTATGAAGAAGCGATGCACGCCGCTAAGGACCTAGAAGTACAGGATGCCCTTCGGTTCGTGATTGAGAAGTATGGTTCTGAGAAGACATTCAAGATTGGAAATCAAAAACCACCTGATCTGTTCAGGATCCTCTTGGATGTTGCTGAGGGGAACATCAAGATAATTAGTGGCCTCGATCCGGACGAGCTGAGGAGCATCTACAGGATGGAGGGATGCTCAGTGCAGAGTTCTGATGAGGTTCAAAAGGTGTTACGGGACCTAGTGGACAGATTCCTGAAGGAGAATCCCAAGCCTAAGGTGTATGTACTCGACGACCCAGGTCTCTTGATCAATGTCAAGAACCAGGTTCATTGAGGTCTTCGTTTCCAATCATAGATTATGATGACAGCAAAGATGATGCCTACCCCAATACCCCCTAATATTATTGGAATGGCAATCTGAACAGGCGGAGAGTAGTTCATCCCAAACTCGATGGTCTGCAGAATGAACTGGTCGCCGTCGAGAGCGTAGGTCTGATTATCAGAAATGTAGTAGTAAGCTGACATTGGGCAATAGGAACCATACGGTGCTGACCCGGATACAACGATCACACTCGACCTGTTTAGGCCTGCATTGAGCTCAATTGTGCAGGCTACAAGAGAGCCATTCTCGTAATTGCTGTGTGCTATGGGTAATAAATCGTCTGAATCATGGATGTACGCGGTCGGGCTGTAGTATAGAAGCGGAGTGACATTGCCGATAGTTGTGTTATGAAGCCTTACTGGATTAGTAGTTGAGTCTGGGTCATCACTATTACTACCATAGAGACAGGTAGCTCCATGCATCAGCACTGAATCCACATCTCTCACAATGTCAGCGAAGAAAGGATTGTCACTTGTCACGGTAGCTATGGGTCTGTAGTTACTTCCACAGTTCATCTCGTCGTCCCAAACATGAGTGTGTTCACCATAGACATGAGAACCCAATGCCTCTAACACGAGGGTTGAATTTCCATTGATGAACGGTCCCCCTGGACTAGGATAGTCTGAGTCATATGCTACCCAGATAAATCGATTGCCTTGGTTGAACCAGTCCACAATCGCAGCAATCTCATTTGGAAGTATTTCATCCATGAGACCTCTAATAGAACAAAGGAGGAATCCATCCACATCCTCTAGAATTGATGAGTTGATTCCACCATACGCGATTACTACCTCATAGCCAAGTGCAGTAAGGTTCGAGAACAGGAGAGGATCGAAATATACTCTCCCATACACACTGCTATCCTGGCCATGTGAATAGTCTATCAAGATTGTCTTTGCATCATCAGGGTCTGAACTACTAAGGGTTGGACTCATCAGAGGTGTAATGACCAGCAACAGCATGACAAATGCCAGTCTCAAAACATTTCCCTCTAAATGGCATCATTTGATATGTTTGTAATAAATCGAATCATTCTGTGAATATGTACAGAATATGGTTTGGACTGGAGGATACTGATTTATCCTCCAGTATTGAATTGTGATTTGTTGACGTGGTTGAGTCTGGCTAACTCATCTTCCACGTGGGTCCGTCCTTTGTGTCGGCGATCTCAATCCCTAGTTGATTGAGCCTATCGCGGATCGAATCCGACAGTGCAAAGTCCTTTGCTTTCCTCGCATCCTCACGTAGCTCAAGCAGGAAGTCAACCACTCCCTTCAGTACCTCAGCACTCTGATCATCTCCTTCTGCCTGAGCTTGCTCACTGAGGTCGATACCCAGGATTCCGATCAGCTCGATTAAGACTGCAAGCGCTTCCCGGAGGACTGCTGCTCCCCCAACATCCTTTGTCAGTGTGTTAATCTCTTTGACAAAGGTGAAGATTGACGCTAGTGCTCCAGGTGTGTTGAAGTCATCATCCATTTCCTTCTCAAAGGCTTCTCTTACCTTCTTTGAGGCTTCTGCGAGTTTCTTGTCCGCATCAGACTCCCGGCTTCCGAGTTTCTCTAGGATTGATATCCTTCCCCTGAGGACATCAGACGCATTCTTGATCCGTTCAAGAGACTGGATTGCCTGCTTCAACGCCTTGTCATTGTAGTCCAGAGGTTGTCTGTATTGAGCTGAGATCAAGTATAGTCGCACAGCCTGGTGGTCGTAGTTGTCGAGGACTTCTCTTGCTGTAGAGAAGTTGCCCTCTGACTTTGACATCTTGTCGCTTTCAATTGTGAGGAACCCGTTGTGAAGCCAATACTTCACAGGGGTCTCAATTCCATACGCCGCAACTGACTGCGCAATCTCGTTCTCATGGTGGGGGAATATGAGGTCCTGGCCCCCGCCATGGATATCAAACGGAAGACCGAGGTAATGTCGTCCCATCACTGAACACTCGGCATGCCAGCCCGGTCTACCCTTGCCCCAGGGACTGTCCCAAGAGGGCTCTCCGGGTTTCTCAGCCTTCCAGAGGGCGAAGTCTCTCGGGTCTCTCTTACTCTCATCAACTTCTACTCTGGCACCAGATTCGAGCTCATCCATGGGGATTCTTGACAGACCTCCATAGGCCTCAAACGCTGGCACATTGAAGTAGACATCACCGTCGACATTGTATCCGATTCCGTTCTTTATGATGAGTTCCACCATCTCGACGATGTCATCGATGTGTTCAGTGGCTCGAGGGTTGATTGTGGCAGGTTTGAGATTCAGTTGCTTTGCAATAGTGAGATACTCTGCAATGAACTTCGCAGCCAGCTCGGACACCTCGATGCCCAGCTCGTTAGCCCGGTTGATCATCTTATCATCGATGTCTGTGAAGTTGGTCGCATAGGTGACCCGATAACCACTGTACTCGAGATACCTCCGTATAGTATCGAAGACAGCAAAGGATCGAGCGTTTCCAATATGCGGATAATCGTATACAGTAGGACCACACACATACATGCGCACGTTGTTTTCTTCAAGTGGCACGAAGTCTTCCTTGGTCCGATTTAGTGTGTTGTATACTTTGAGCATCTTCACTACCCAACTTGACCTCTCCAACACTACATAAAAAGGCGTCTGCAATATTTGCCAGTATCAGTTAATCATAGGTGAGATCTATTGGACCATGAATCAAAAGACGTCCTGGATTTGGCTAGCAATCTTTGCCAAGATGAACAGGAGCAGGAGGCAGAGGACATTGTCAAAGATGCTCTTCTCAGGGATCCAACAAATCTCGACCTGTTGACAAAATTGGGAGTGATTCAAGCCCGACTCTGTAAAGATGAAGAGGCGGAGGCCACATTCCGCCGAGTGTTAGACGTTGATCCCAATCATGAGAAGGCATTGTCTAGTTTGGGACGCCTACTTGACCAGTCTCTGAGGGCTGAAGAGGCTGAAGTACTCTACAGGAACTATCTTGGTCGTAATCCGTCATCACATTGTGTGATGGATGACCTATGCCGACTCCTTCTATCAGAAGAGAGGAGTGAGGAAGCGCTAAGCCTTTCCCGAATTCACGCTGCAATGTTCCTGAGTGACATTAATGCCTATGATGCGCTGAGATTTACTCTAGTCACGGTGGAGGAGATGCTGAGTAGTGACCTAGATGACAATAGAGAGAGTGCTGAAGCAACCCTTCTGCTTTTGGACAATCTCGTTGAGCAACTGACACTGATTGACCATATGCGACGTACCCTCGACACAACACCCTCTCTTGAGCGGGAACTTCTTGATGAAACGAGTCGTATCGCTGGCGAGATTCAGCATGTGTTTGACAGCGCAAAAGTTCGTGACATCCAAATACCAGAGGAAACTGTCACCAAAGTTGAAACACTACTAAAACTCTGATTCTATATTTATTGCCAGTGGTATCCATCAAACGAAGTTTCGCTTTTTTCATTCAAATAGATGATATGCTGACCGACCTCTGTCAGTAACCATATGTGAATCCCTGAATTTCTTAGTGAATCGAGCATCTTGCATCGGTCATCCATGCTTAGACCCATGACCTTGAGCAGACTCTGTAGATTGACAACCCTGTCCAAATTCTTCTTTGCTGCTGCGAGGATTCTCTCATCCGAACCCGCAGGCATCTTGAGGATCTCTGAGTCGCGAAAGACAGATTTGATTCTCATTTTGATTCGAGTGCTACAAACAATGGCCGCAAGATATGATTTACGTAATCTCTATTTGCTGCGAAGCACTTGTTGACACTGAGTCGATATGGTCGGGGACGGTAGGATTCAGATTGACTTCGCAACCGACTGGGAACTATTCTCTGAGGCATGGAAGTCCTCAATGGAGCACTACTATTGGTACAAGGAGAATCCGATCTTTGATTTCAACAAAGATGAAGAACTTGATGAGATGAGCTCAGATTTTGACAGACTTGGAAACCTGTTCCTCGTTGCCCGACCATCAGATCACGATGAGATTGTTGGAGTTCTCGGACTAAGATATAGCGAGGTCATGGCTAGAATCAGAAGGTGGGAACCTGCTGTTATCCCTAATAATAGTGCTGATGAAATTCGCAAAGCCTTGCTACATAGGGCAATGGATCATCTCTCTTCCATCGGTGTGAAGAGGGTAGGATATCTCCTGAAACATCCAATCAAGGCACCTGACATAATTGACGACCTAATTTCAATCTACAACGGTCTTGGATTTGAGAGGACTCGGCCTGACTCAGTCGATCTTACCATGTCCCTGCATAATCTGTGTCAATCTCTTGAAACTCCTCAAGATGTCACCATTGAAACAGGAGAGAACTTCACCTTTGAGGACCTTGCTAGTATCACGGTCAAATCCTTCACCTCGACGCCAGAAGAGCGGGAGATTCATGGTTTTGACAAGACAGTCACTGAGCACATCCAAGCAACTGCCCTCATGCAGAGAATAGCTGAAGGATACTATGGACCCTCTCCTGACAAACTTAGAAAGGTGGCATTGGTCGATGGAGTTCCTGCTGGATTCCTTGGTGGATTCATGGTCGAATCAAATCATAAACCCCTCACCGGTGTTCTTGGACCAATGGCAGTTCTTCCGACCTTCAGGAGGAAGGGCATCGCGTCATACCTCATTTCTGAAATTCTCAGAACCTTGAAGAATCATGGTTGTGAATACGCGGCTGTTGGGACTCCAGCCAAGAATACTGGAGCGATAGATCTGTATGAGAAAGCAGGCTTTGAACTATCTTGCAAGCTGATCACTCTCGAGAAGGATCTATAGTTCCATCATTTTTCATCATCCAAAACGCATATACTTTGCCAAGTCACTTGGGAAAAGAAGAGAATTCAGCAGCGCGTGTGAGGAATATGCCGTATACTCAATCTCCACCTCTATCGACAGATGAGGTAATCGAGTTTCTCAATTATGTAACAGTGGCTCGTGTCTGCAGTCACAACAAAGATGGCTCAATCCATGCAGCACCAGTCTGGTTCTATTACGAAGGTGGAAAGGTGGTGTTTGGAACCCCCACTGAGAGTCATAAGACAAAGAACATACGACGTAACAACCAAGTCACTCTGCTCATCGATGACGAGGGACCTCCAACACGTGGAGTCATGATATATGGAGAAGCAGAGATCTCTGAAGAGAACATGGACGAAATAGCCCTTAAGATTTTCAATCGGAGAATGACCAGTCAGAGGGCACTTGACTACCGTGAAGGTCTATTCAAGTTGGCAAAATGGGTCTCAGTTCATGTGACACCAAAGAAAATTGTATCCTATGATTATGTCAAAGACACCCGATATCGAGAGGCAACCAAATTCATGAAGAATGACTAATCAGCAATGTCCTCGAAATCCCCGTCTACGGGTTCCGGACCTTCATGTACATATTCGTCGATTTCTTTCTGCAGCTCTACTGGATGAGGATACTGTAATCCCTTCCTAATCATTAGGCATCCCACTGTCGAGATTATGCCCATCGATATGAGAGTGAGTGGAATCGAGATGGTAATCAACCATCCAAAGAGTGCTATTTGGGGCATTCCCAATATGAAAACAACAGTCGGAAAGAGTGAGTACACACCGTTTCTAACCCTGTTCGGAATTGCATCCACAAAGACCCTTGAGGTGAGAACATTGGAAAGTTGCAAGAATATTCCCATGATAAAGAAGACAGTTATCATCAATAGGACAGGAACTAAAGAATCGATGGGTACTCTCAGAATAAGAATCTCCGTTCCTGGTAACAGCACATCAATCATCGGGGCATCTTGGGGAGGTATGGGGAAGATAAGTATGATTAGAGCAAAGATCCAAAAGAAGACTGCACCAGCCGATTGTAAGAATCTGAACCGGGGGATCCACTTCTTTGGCTCATATCTTTTTGCCCAGACTCCAGAACGTTCCGAATAGAAGACCAGAGGGATCATCACAATAGTCCGAAAACTAGCCACTGCTACATCTGTTAACATGTAGCTGTAGTACATCGGAAAGAGGATCAGATTTGACCAGACCGCGATACAACTACTTACCAACATCGACCCTATCAGGAGATACTTCACATAATCGCTGCTGAATAGGTATTGAACTCCTTCTCTCAATAATGCGAAGTATTCATCCATCGTAGGCCTCTTTTGGTCCAATTCATCGGTCCCTGGGAGATTACGTACTAGCTGCAGAGAGAGGATGGCAATAATCACACACATGAATGCCTGCAGCTGAAAGACCCACTCTCGACCGAGAATAGCGGCTAGAATACTTCCTGGAACAAGTGTGAATGTATTTACCATCCAGAATAACATGCCAAGCTTCCCGAGAAATACTCCATACTCTTTTCTTTCATCATCCTCCGGCATCGAAACGCGCCAGTTGTTGTCTAACCAAGCCCCCATCGCCCCGCTCTGTTGTGAACCAGCGAAGCCCATCAATGCATAGATTAGCACATAGAGAATGAATGGGCTTTCATAGACCACCAATGACACAAGATAGAATGCAATGGCATATGTGGCAAAAGCCGTAGCAAGAATGTATCGTTGCCCCAACCAATCTCCAATCACCCCTGTTGGATAATCAAAGATCGTCTGAACACCCATCTCAACGATTACGAGTACTCCGACATATGTCATTCCAAGAATGAAATCGCCTTGTCCCAAGCGAGTCGCTACAAAAATCAGATAGAAGGTCGTTGAAATTACAAATGATATCTGCATGAGGAGTGATAGTGATGTGTAAATGGTCGCAAGTCTGACAACCTCTGGTTTTGCATCTCTGAGACCAAAGTATGTCCGTACCCTACTCACGCTGATACCCGATGTCCTGTCTGAGATTGAGCTGTATATAACACTCTCTGTCTACTCGTACGTAAGATTGACCTCTCCTATGATGTCCCTCGAGGAAAGACCTACTCTGAGTATGAATTCTCCTGGTTCAATGAACCAATCATGTTTTGAATCATCATAGTACGCCAAACTTTCTGCTCTTACTGCTATCGATACCGTCTTGGTTTCACCTGGACCAATGATCGCCTTCTCAAAACCAACAAGTTCCTGAGGTGGTCTCTTAACGGTGGCCTTAACATCCTTGGAGTATACTTGGACAACTTCTGCCCCTGGCCTATCACCTGTATTCGTGACATCAACCCGGATGATTATACTGCCTTCAGGATTACTGAGTGATTGTCTACTGATACTTACAGGTCCATATTCAAATTGAGTATATGATTTTCCAAATCCAAATGGGAAGAGAGGCTCAATCGTCTTCTCATCAAACCATCTGTAGCCCACGAAAATGCCCTCGTCATAGTAAACTCGTTTCTCATTGTCGCCCGGGTAGTTCTTTCGATTCCCAGTGCTGTGTGCAGGAGAGTCCTCCAACTGCTTTGGGAAAGTCAGTGGGAGCTTGCCTGATGGAGAAGCATTTCCAAACAGGATGTTCGCGATTGCGTGTCCCGCCTCCATTCCTCCATACCAACATACGAGGACAGCCTCAACATCGTCAATCCATTCGTCCATCGCAATTGGGCTGCCTGCAATAATGCATACTACTGTTTGCTGGTTCTCACTTGCTACCTTCTTGATCTCCTCAACCTGTTTCTTGGGAAGGTGTAGTGTTTCCCTGTCCATCGATTCGGAGTCTCCTCCACGCCCGTGGTTGAGTCCTGCAAACACGATGGCAGCGTCTGCTCCTCTAGGAAGTATCTTGATTCTATCACGACAGAAATCTTCCATTCCTCTCTTGGGTGTTATCTCACGGGGAGGACTGACTGCTGATGATCCACCGTAAAGGAAACGACCGAATTTCTTATTCAGGTTGGCTCCATGTAAACTGATACTAGTCAGATCTTCAATGTTCAGCGGCAAGAGTTCTTTTTCATTCTTCAACAGGACCATCCCCTCCTCGGCTGCACAACGTACAAGGTCCTGATGTTCAGGTGTATTCCTCTCTCCCTCTGGAAGATGCTCTTGTGAATCAAACAGACCAGTGAGCATCATCACCCTGAGGTTTCTACTTACACGATCATTGAGCGTTTCTTCCGTGAACTCTCCGTTGTTCAGAGCCTTTCTCAGTGCACCAGTCTTGTATACTCGGGGCCATGGCATTTCCAGTGTCAATCCCGCATTGATACAAGCCTGAGTTGCATTGGCTGTCTTGACCTTCCCTGATGCAAACCAGTCCGTCATGACAATGCCATTGAATCCCCAACTGTCAAACAGAGTCCTCTGAATGAGATACTCGTTTGCACAGCCGTAGGTTCCATTGACTTTGTTATAGCACATCATGAAAGACCATGGGTCTGCCTCCTTCAAGACACCCCTGAAGGAACGGAGATAGATCTCGTGTAGTGTGCGTTCGTCTATCTCTGCGCTCAGTGACCTCCGGTCAACCTCCTGGTTGTTTGCTGCATAGTGCTTCAAGCAAGCTGCAACTCTCTGGCTTTGGACTCCCTTGACAAGAGGTATTGCAAGCTCCTTGGTGAGGTAGGGATCCTCACTGAAGTATTCGAACGTACGCCCATTCAACGGGGTGCGTGATATGTTAATGCCAGGGGCTAGCAGGACATGTTGCCCAACAGCACGGGCTTCCTTTCCCATAGCAATCCCAATCTTCTCCATCAGAGCACGATTCCATGTAGCAGCGAGTGAGACCGTGGCTGGAAACCGTGTGTTCTTCGAGAAACCAGCGGAATGCATAGCAATACCTAATGGACCATCAGTCAACTTGAAAGAAGGAATCTTCAAACGTTTGATTGGTTTGAGGGAGTACAACCGGTGCCTTCCGTGACTCGTCAGGAGTTGGAACTTTTCATCCAAGGTTAGCTTTGATAACAGATCGTTGACTCTATTCTCAATCTCGGTCGTATCGTCTAGGTATTGAGGATCCGCGGTCATAGTAAGAAGTGAACTCAACATCCAACATTATTATCTTTCGAAATCTGTCGGTCAGCTTTCTTTCATTCATGAGAGCATCAATGAAACCATTGGTGAGAAGAATGGAATCAACCAGAATACCCATACAAATTTTGAGAATTTGTGGAACTTGGCCGCTGAGACCTCGTCTCCTTTTGTTAGTACTCTGATTGCCCAGATTGCGTGGACCAACATGAGAAGAATAGCTGCAAGTCCTGTCACTATGTGGAAAACCATGTCATAGAAACCTAGGATAGTTCCACCCATATCGAACATCATCAATAGAGTCCCTGTGGCATCACATACTACTCCAATACAGAACATTACTACAAACGCAGGTTTGAGGTCGTTTGTTATTTGCTCTCCCCACACTGCAATCGAGTATGTGATTAGAGCCGCGGTGACAAAATACATTCCAAGAGCCATAACAATAACTCCGCTGCAAACCAGTCTTTCAATCTTCCTGAAGTAATAGTCAATGGGCAAGATTAGAAGAAAATCTAGGGAACACTTTAATCTCCGATTGCGAATGGGAGCTTTCACCTAGTGTGAGTAGGTATTATCGTGCGGCAACCATGGAGGTTGGACATTTGAAAAGGGATGCAATTCTACTTGTTATGCTGTTGTTGTTTGTAGTTACAGGACCTGGAGAACCTAAGACTACTATCAGAGTAGAAAGCAGTGCGGACTATTCGAAATACGTGCTCTCTCAAACGGAGATGCCAATCTATGAGCTGATCACTCCTGAAGTGAATGAAACATACACTGAACAACTGGCTCGTTCACTTACAGATATCCCCGAAATCTCAGCTGAAGAAGTTGAAGGACTATGGGTGGTAAACTACTTGAACCAGACATTTGAGATGGATCAGAGCGACGGATCAATCTGGTATGCTGATTATGACAAGATATGGAATGTGGGACTCGGAATTGAAGTGCCTACTCCAAGCAGCTGTCGTTCTACCGCAGATGCCTGGTTGAGAGAGAAAGGTCTACTCCCTGCAAACGCAGTATTTGCTAACATAGGTTCCACAAACGTTTCAGCGTACAATCCAGATAGTGACGAATTACGTTCGAAAATACTTCAGTATAATGTGAACTACGAGTTCACAGTTGATGGACATCCCGTTACTGGTGACACTGCACAAATCTCAGTGATGATAGGAAATAATGGTGATACTGTTGGTTTTGATTGGAAATGGAGGGACACTAAACCAGAACCATACGCCACCTTGAATCTAATTGAGTATGAATCAGTCCTTGAAGCCCATGGTATCTCTCCAGATGACGTGACTAATCATCGCTTGGTGTACAAAGCAGATGTAGGCGATGATCTCCTCTATCCTGCCTGGGAGATCGAATTCATTGAAGATGCCACAGACGATAAGCCAGAAGTTCATAACTTCGTAGTCATTGATGGTACTCTGCTTAAACCACAAGTGGAAATCATTACTCCCTCCCATGGAATCTCAATGATGCCTGGCGCATCAATCACATTTGATTGCACTGTGGACTTCGGTACCCCTCCCTTCACCTATGAGTGGGCATCAGACTTTGATGGTGTTTTGAGCACGTCGAAGTCATTCACAACAATTTCTCTCTCTGAGGTCACTAAGAAAGGAACACCAGTACCTCATGCCATCTCAGTCAAGGTAATCGATTCTCATTCACCCAAAGTGAGAGGGGCTAGTGATTGTATTGCTGTGACGATCGAAACAGTAGACTTTGATACGGGGCAAACACTGACTCTTGCTGCAGGTGCTAGTGTGGTCGTAGTTGTCGCCTCATTGCTTCTTCTTCGTCGAAGGAAGGGTGGATTTGTGATTCTATTCTTCCTGATGATGATGTCAGCTTTCCTCTTCATTCCTGTTTCATTCGCCAGTACCGAGAGGTCCTCTGTCAATCGATTTGCTCCCAGTGCTCCATCCGGAGCCTATGATGATGGTGTCAAGGAAGTAGGGATTGAGTGGATAGGAATGTCTGCTGAAAATGCACTCTGGAACACAGAAACAAACATCGAAGGATTCTACAACTGGATGGGTTCTGTTGGAGGTTACAGTCAAGAATTCAATTGGGGTGAGTATAGCGCATGGTCCGTCGACTTCAAAGATGCACAGTTCAATGGTATCGATACTGAGTGGGTCGATGCTGTCGACTTCGTATACTATCAAGACCATGGTGGTCCTGATGGGGTTGGATTTGTATCCCAACATGACACTGCAGGTCTGTGGGTTGGACATATGCGTCTTGGCGATGGTGACCTGGATACAATCGTGTTCGATGCTTGCAGTCCTTTAGCATGGCTGAATGAGTGGGGAGATAATGTATTCGAGAGGTGGGCTCCAACACTGCAAGGAGTTCACCAGATCTGCTCCTTTGCGACTACTAGTCAGAATTCGCACATCCGAGGAGCCAAATTTGCGATTTACATGACTGGAATCAGTTTTGTCCAACCAACAACTATCATGCAAGCTTGGTTCAGGGCTTGTGCTGAAACCGAAGGGAGTGACCGACAAGCTGCACTGTTCTATGCTTCAAAGTCACCCGATCCCTTCAACCCACAGCTCGATGATCCAAGTAATGATCATGCGTATGGATTTGGATATGTGTGCTCGGACCCAACCCCTGGGTCCTTCAGCTGGTATGTCTATGTAACAAACAGTTGTTGAACAAGATGGAG
>Ga0209536_100010046_pt1 | contig 13994 bp, 8 predicted proteins | sample DeeMarSeWOR28_12_FD_187461 | JGI IMG/M metagenome (GOLD analysis project Ga0209536, IMG submission 187461) | Marine sediment microbial communities from White Oak River estuary, North Carolina - WOR-2-8_12 (SPAdes) (version 2) | ecosystem: Environmental > Aquatic > Marine > Intertidal zone >...
CTAATTAGAATTTTAAGTTTTTTCATTCTGCAAATACCTCATTAATTTTTGTCAAGGCACCTTCCTGAACCACAAGTTTTTCAGCTTTCAGGATATCATACGTTGAAAATGAAACAGACTCTTTTACCGAGATCCTATGAAGATTTTTAGTCGAAGCATTAACATTTGCTTCATGAGCAGCTGTCAAAATCAGAACGGAATTGTCATTGAGATTAAGCGCCTCAATAATATCCACCATCTTTTTAGTTTTTGGCTCATCAAAAGAAAAATTCTCAACAATAACAATATTTTCATCTTTGGCTTTATAAGTCAGTGCAGATTTTCTGGCCAGCTTCTTCACTTTTTTATTAACACCAACTGTATAATCCCTTGGACTGGGGCCAAAGACTCTTCCACCACCAACATGATGGGGTGCTCTGATGGTTCCCTGCCTCGCCCGTCCGGTTCCTTTCTGGCGAAATGGTTTTCTACCACCCCCACGTACTTCAGATCTGCTCTTTGTTTTGTGGGTACCCTGTCGACTGTTCGCCCGGACTGAACGGATATCCAGCCAAATAGAATGATCATGTGGATCACTCTTAAATATCTTATCTGACAAATCAGCTGTACGTCCGGTCTGTTTTCCTTTGATATCAATAACATTCAGTTTCATATCTTAAAACCTGTATCACGTTGATAAATTTAGACTTTTTTAATTTCCACAAGTGAATCCGGACCACCTGGCACCGGACCTTTAATAAAAATCAGATTACGTTCCGAATCTACCTTGACCACCTGTACCGATGGAACCGTTACCCGGTTATTACCTTTCTTGCCGGCCATTTTCATACCTTTGATCACTCTCGAAGGATCTGAACTTTGCCCGATAGATCCCGGAGCGCGTTCACGGTCAGACTGCCCATGCGTTTTTTGAGCACCATGAAATCCATGTCTCTTCATAACACCCTGAAAACCGCGACCCTTTGCGTAGCCGGAGATAACCACTTCTTCACCTTCCTCAAACATGTCCACTTTTAGTTCGTCTCCAACCTTGACTTCTGCATCCATTGGTAGATCAAATTCACGAAGATATTTGAGAGGCTTTAAATTTGCTTTTTTCAAATGACCGACATTTGGTTTCTTGGCGTGTTTTTCTTTCTGCTCCATATAGCCAATTTGCACGGCCTGATAACCATCTTTATCCACAGTCTTTACCTGTGACACATAACACGGCCCGGCGGCAATGACTGTTACCGGAATTGATCTTCCTGTATCATCAAATACCTGGGTCATCCTTAATTTTTTTCCTAATAAACCGCTCATTTATTTCTCCAAAATATCAGGTTTTTATTTCCACATCCACACCTGATGGTAATTCCAGTTTCATCAAAGCATCAATTGTCTTATTGGTTGCATTTAAAATATCAATCAGTCTTTTGTGAATTCGTGTCTCAAATTGTTCCCGAGATTTTTTATCGACATGAGGAGAACGCAGGACTGTATACACAGAGCGCTCTGTTGGCATCGGAATTGGCCCGGAGATAATTGCCCCGGTCGCTTTTGCTGTTCGAATAATCTTATCGGTAGATTTATCAATCAGGTTGTGATCATATGCTTTCAACCGTATTCTAATATTTTGTCCTGCCACTACATCTCTCCATTTTTACTGTTTTTATGTACGGGCAGGCTCCAAACCTGCCCTGTATGTATGGGCGGGTTCCGATCCGCCCGGTATAATTGGGTGGGTTTCGAACCCACCGGGGCAGGTTTGGAACCTGCCCCTACATTATCCTTTATTCAACGATCTCCGTTACGACACCGGCACCAACGGTTCTCCCGCCTTCACGAATTGCAAACCGCAGCTCTTTCTCCATCGCGATCTCTTTCTGCAATTCCACATCCATCGTGATATTATCCCCAGGCATTACCATCTCGACACCTGCCGGCAACTGAATGGAGCCTGTCACATCCGTGGTACGAAAATAAAACTGAGGACGATAGCCATTAAAGAAAGGTGTATGACGGCCACCTTCATCCTTGGATAGAACATAAACCTCACCCTTAAATTTCGTATGAGGCGTTATACTGCCCGGCTTCGCTGCAACCATTCCACGTTCAAGTTCTGTCTTTTCAACACCACGCATTAAAAGTCCTACATTATCGCCCGCTTCACCGGAATCAAGCAACTTTCGAAACATCTCCACACCGGTTATGACTGTCTTACGATGGGCACCCAAACCGATCAATTCTACTTCCTCTCCTACTTTTACAATACCACGCTCAATACGACCGGTCCCCACTGTGCCACGACCGGTGATACTAAAAACGTCTTCGATCGGCATCAAAAACGGCTTGTCAATATCACGTTCCGGTGTCGGCACATAAGAGTCCACCGCCTCCATCAACTCGAATATGCACTTGGTCTTCTCTTCGTCCTCAGGATTATTGAGTGCCTCAAGTGCACTACCCTTGATGATCGGTATATCATCGCCCGGAAATTCATAGGAACTGAGAAGCTCACGAAGTTCTAACTCTACCAGTTCGATCAATTCCGGATCATCAACCTGGTCTGTCTTGTTCATAAAAACAACGATGCTCGGCACATTCACCTGACGGGCCAAAAGTATATGCTCGCGCGTCTGAGGCATCGGACCGTCAGCAGCACTGACGACCAAAATCGCACCGTCCATCTGCGCTGCACCCGTGATCATGTTCTTTACATAATCAGCATGACCCGGACAGTCAACATGAGCATAATGACGGTTCTCCGTCTCGTACTCAACATGCGCTGTGGCGATCGTGATTCCACGCTCACGCTCCTCAGGAGCATTATCTATACTATCAAAACTACGATACTCACTTAACCCCTTCTTACTCAATAGCAATGTCACTGCTGCGGTCAAAGTGGTCTTTCCATGGTCTACGTGACCAATCGTTCCAACATTAACGTGGGGTTTTGTTCGCTCAAATTTTGCCTTCGCCATGAGATTTCCTCCAAAACTTTTTCAAAAAGGTTTAACCTTTTGCTTTTTCAACAATTTCGTCTGCTATATTTTTTGGCACAGGTTCGTAATGCGAAAACTGCATTGTATAGATTGCGCGCCCCTGTGATATTGATCTCAGTTCAGTCGCATAGCCAAACATCTCACCAAGCGGCGCCATCGCAGCAACCACCTGTGCATCTTTTCTTGGCATTATACCTGAGATTTTACCCCGGCGGGAGTTTAGATTTCCTACCACATCACCAAGATAATCCTCCGGAACTATTACCTCTAATTTCATAATTGGTTCCAGCAAGACTGCTCCGGCCTTTTTGCATCCATCCTGTAGTGCCATCGAACCGGCAATCTTGAAAGCCATTTCGCTGGAATCGACATCATGATAAGAGCCGTCATACAGTTTAACCTTGATATCCTGCACTGGGTATCCAGCCAACACACCACTATTCATGGCACTCTCAATTCCCTGTCGCACACTCGGAATGTATTCCCGTGGTATAACACCGCCGACAATCGCATCCTCGAATTCAAAGCCTTTACCAGGCTCGCTTGGGCCAATCTCGATATTCACATGCCCATACTGTCCCTTACCACCGGACTGACGTATAAATTTACCCTCAGCCTCTACCGTTCTGGTAATTGACTCTTTGTAAGCAACCTGAGGACGTCCGACATTTGCACCAACTTTGAATTCGCGCAACATGCGATCAACAATAATTTCCAAATGGAGCTCTCCCATTCCTCGAATAATTGTCTGACCCGTTTCCTCATCCGTATACACCTGAAATGTGGGATCTTCTTCGCTTAATTTACCGAGGGCCGTTGCAAGCTTATCCTGATCTGCTTTTGTCTTTGGCTCAATTGATACAGAAATCACTGGTTCAGGGAAGTGCATCGATTCGAGAAGGATATGCTTATTTTCGTCACACAGTGTATCGCCGGTCCTGGTTTTTTTCAAACCGACCGCTGCAGCAATATCACCTGCCTGGACGACATCAATATCTTCACGGGAATTTGCATGCATCTGCAAGATGCGTCCTAACCTTTCCTTTTTCTCTGAATTGGTATTGTAGACATACGAACCTGCTTTTGTCGATCCTGAATAGACCCTGAAAAAAGTCAGTTTACCCACATAAGGATCGGTCATAACCTTGAAGGCAAGTGCGGAAAATGGCTCATCCGGTGCATGATTTCTTGTGATTTCTTCATTTGTTCTTGGATGTTTCCCTTTCACAGGCGGAAGATCCATCGGTGAGGGGAGATAGGAAATAATCGCATCCATTAAACGTTGTACACCTTTATTCTTAAAAGCAGATCCGCAAAGCACGGGCACAATTTTGACATCAATTGTTGCTTTACGAATTGCCGCCATCAATTCTGCCTCAGATATATCCTTACCTTCAAGATATTTTTCCAGAAGATCTTCATCATATTCTGCTACAGACTCAAAAATGTCGGTACGATATTTTTGAGCCTTTTCAACCAGACCTTTTGGTATTTCCGCTTCCTCAAAAAGGGCACCAAGACTGCTTTCATTGTAAAGGACTGCTTTCATCTTGATTAAATCGATTAATCCGGTAAATAAATCTCCTTCACCTATTGGAATTTGCAGAGGAATTGGAAAAGCACCAAGACGGGTTTTCATCATTTCGATCACGTTATAAAAGTCCGCACCGATTCTATCCATTTTATTGACAAAGGCAATCCTTGGCACCCCATACTTATCTGCCTGGCGCCAGACTGTTTCAGATTGCGGCTCGACACCACCCACCGCACAAAAAAGGGCAACAGCGCCATCCAATACACGCAGGGATCTCTCTACTTCAACAGTAAAATCCACATGGCCCGGGGTATCGATTATATTAATGCTGTGATTATTCCAGTGAGTTGTCGTGGCTGCGCTGGTGATGGTAATACCGCGTTCTTTTTCCTGCTCCATCCAATCCATCGTTGCCGCACCATCATGAACCTCACCCATCCGATGCAAGCGGCCTGTATAATACAGGATACGCTCAGTTGTTGTCGTTTTACCGGCATCGATATGGGCCATAATCCCAATATTTCTTATTTTTTCTAATGCTGATTTCATCTTACAAATTCACTATACTTACCACCTGAAATGTGCAAAGGCCTTATTCGCATCTGCCATTTTATGTGTATCTTCTTTTTTCTTGATTGTTGAACCTTCATTTTTTGCTGCCGCCATCAATTCATTGGCCAGTTTTTCCGCCATTGTTTTTTCTGAACGGGCTCTTGCATATGAGACCAACCAGCGAATTGCCAGAGTACGGCGACGTTTATCACGAACTTCCACAGGCACCTGGTAGGTTGCGCCACCGACACGTCTTGATTTAACCTCCAAAAGAGGCGCAGCATTTTCCATTGCCTTACGGAATACTTCCAGTGGATCCTTTTTTATTTTTTCTTCGATCAGATCCATGGCATCGTAAAAAATATGCTCCGCGATACTTCTTTTGCCCTGAAGCATCATCCCATTTATAAATTTCGCTACTACCTCATTTTTATATTTTGGATCCGGTAGTATTTTTCTTTCTTGTGCCCTTCTTCTTCTTGGCATACAAACTCCAAAAATTGATAGATTAGATTCTTACCTTGGTTTTTTCGTACCGTATTTTGAACGGCTCTGCTTACGATCACCAACACCGCTTGTATCGAGTGTACCACGTACAATATGGTATCTGACACCCGGCAAATCCTTAACACGTCCACCACGAATCAATACAATCGAGTGTTCCTGCAAGTTATGTCCTTCTCCCGGAATGTAGGCCGATACCTCAATTCCATTTGTCAGACGCACACGGGCAACTTTACGCAACGCTGAATTCGGTTTTTTCGGTGTGGTCGTGTATACCCTGGTACATACCCCTCTTTTTTGAGGGGAAGATCCCAGTGCCGGTGCTTTTGTCTTTTTAATTATGCTTTTTCTGCCACTTCGTATTAACTGATTAATCGTTGGCAAACCTACCTCCTAAAAAAAAAGTCAGAGCCTAATAATTTAATAACAATATCTTGACGGTTCAAGATGTTTCTGTTATATTTCCCACCTCTTCGCTGAGAATTTCATCTTCGTTTTCAACATTTTCAATTTCATCTTCTTCTCTCTCCACCATCAGGTTCGCATACTTTGCCAAGCCTGTACCGGCAGGAATCAAATGTCCCATAATCACATTTTCTTTCAACCCGATCAGGGCATCCTCTTTTCCAGACACTGCTGCCTCTGTCAGTACTTTGGTGGTTTCCTGGAAGGATGCAGCGGAGATAAAACTCTCCGTATTTAATGCTGCCTGTGTTATTCCAAGTAAAACCGGGGTAAAAGATGCCGGTTTTGCCCGACGGTATTTGATCGGCTTCTTCTTATCCTTTTTCAGATCCCTATTGATCAACTCAATCGTTTTCTTGTCAGTAAGATCGCCCTCCCTGAACAAGGAGTCACCGGCGTCGGCAACAACGACTTTTTCAAGGATTTTCTCATTCTCTTCAAGAAAAGTAGCCCTGTCGACCTGATCGCCCTCCAGAAACATACTGTCGCCACCATCAAGAATTTCAACCTTTTGCAACATCTGACGAACAATAATACCGATATGCTTATCATTAATTTTTACACCCTGCAACCGGTAAATTTCCTGAATTTCATTCACCAGATACTCCTGCACCTTACCAGGACCTTTAATCGTTAAAATATCCTGTGGTGCAATTGAACCATCAGTCAGACGATCACCAGCTTCAACAAAATCATTCTCATGGACAAGTATGTGCTTTCCATAAGGCACTGAATATTTCTTTGTTTCCGTTTCACTTTCAACAACCAGTTCACGAACACCACGTTTTACCGGTCCGAATTTCACCACGCCATCGATTTCAGTCACAACAGCCATTTCCTTTGGTCTGCGTGCTTCAAATAACTCTGCCACCCTTGGAAGACCACCGGTAATATCCCTGGTCTTACCTATTTCTCTGGGAATTTTTACCAGCGTTTCACCCGCGTTAACTTCCTGATTGTTTTGTACTTGTAGAAATGCCTTTACCGGGATTATAAATTTACTTTTGTCACCCGATTTTTCATCTTCAATATAGATATGCGGGTTAAGGTTTTTGTTTTTTGATTCGATGACCACTCGTTGACGAAGACCGGTTTGTTCATCCAGTTCTTCCCGGTAGGTCATATTTTCAATAATGTCTTCAAACCTTACTTTACCTTTTCTATCCGCCAAAATCACTGAGCTATAGGGATCCCAATCGAAAAGTGTTTCACCTTTTTTCACTTCCGTATCTTCATCAATTCTCAGAATAGCACCATAGGGAACATTAGAAGTGGCGATAACGCGATTATTTTCATCCAGTATTTCTATTTTTCCACTACGACCAAGAACCACATTATCCTTATTCAGATTTTGAATTGTCCGAATATTGACATATTTTACCTTACCATCATACTTGGTAGCGATATGTGATTCAGCAGCGATGCGTGCCGCAGTACCACCGATATGGAAAGTTCTCAGAGTCAACTGCGTACCCGGCTCACCAATACTTTGCGCAGCCATCACGCCGACCGCCTCTCCGATTCCGACAAGTTTACCGGTAGCCAGGTTACGTCCATAACAGAGAGAACAAACCCCACGTTTTGACTCGCATGTCAATTCGGTTCTCACAAGTACACTTTCAATTGGAGCGGAAGCAATCTTCTCAGCAATTTCTTCGGTGATCATATCGCCACGATTCACAATTGTTTCATCAGTACTATCATCCATAACATCTTCTGCAGCAACACGGCCAATAATACGATCTTCCAAAGGCTCAATGATTTCTTCACCTTCCTTTAGATCTGACATCTCGATACCGAGAATCGTACTGCAATCATGCTCGGATATAATGACATCCTGGGCAACATCTACCAGACGTCGTGTTAAATACCCCGCATCGGCTGTTTTCAACGCTGTGTCAGCCAAACCTTTACGGGCACCATGTGTCGAAATAAAATATTCTATAACCGACAAACCCTCGAGAAAATTTGCTGTAATAGGATTCTCGATAATTTCACCTGTCTGCCCTGAAAGTGTTTTTTGTGGCTTTGCCATCAAACCACGCATACCGGCTAACTGGCGTATCTGCTCCTTACTGCCACGGGCACCAGAGTCAGACATCATAAAAAGAGGATTAAAACCATCTTCATGTTTGCTCAGTTTACCGAACATAATTTCAGCGACTTCACCGGTTACATGGGTCCAGATATCAATGATCTTATTATATCGTTCACCATCGGTGATAATACCGCGCAGAAATTGTTGCTGAATGTTGTCTACCTCTTTTTGGGCCATCTCGATCAGAATTTTCTTTTCCGGCGGCGTTACAACATCTGCCAGACTGATCGATACTCCGGAGTGCATCGCATAGGTGAATCCCAGATCTTTCAAATCATCGAGAAATTTGGCGGCAACCCGATTACCCGACTTTCTATAGCAATTCGATACAATCTCTGTAAGACTTTTTTTCGAGAGCAACTCATTTATAAATCCTAAACCCTCCGGCACCACTTCATTAAAAACAACCCGGCCGGTGGTTGTATCTATTATTTCGCCATCGAGACGAAGTTTAATGCGTGCATGTAAATCAATTTTTCCGGCATTATAAGCCACGATTACTTCTTTTGGAGAGGCAAATCTCTTATTTTCGCCCTTCTGACCGGGTCGCGCTTTGGTCAGATAATAGCAACCCAGAACGATATCCTGACTCGGCACAACGATCGGTTTACCGCTGGCTGGTGACAAAATATTATGGCTGGAAAGCATTAATATCTTTGTTTCAACCTGTGCCTCATAAGAGAGGGGAATATGCACCGCCATTTGGTCACCGTCAAAATCTGCGTTAAAAGCGGTACAGACAAGCGGGTGAATACGAATTGCTTTACCTTCAATCAGGACCGGTTGAAATGCCTGAATTCCGAGGCGGTGAAGAGTAGGCGCACGGTTGAGCAATACCGGATGATCTTCAATAATTTCCTCGAGAATATCCCAAACTTCTCCACCACGTTTTTCAACCAGCTTTTTTGCGCTTTTAACGGTTTTTACAAAACGACGTTCAACGAGTTTGCGTATAATAAATGGCTTGAAAAGCTCGATAGCCATATCCTTCGGGATACCGCACTCATGCAACTTCAACTCAGGACCAACGACAATCACAGACCGACCCGAATAATCAACACGTTTTCCTAAAAGATTTTGACGGAACCGGCCCTGCTTTCCTTTTAACATATCGGAAAGAGATTTAAGCGGTCTGTTTCCATCAGAACGCATCGCTGTGGACCGTTTTGAGTTATCAAACAATGAATCAACAGCTTCCTGAAGCATTCGTTTTTCATTTCTGAGGATGACTTCCGGCGCGCGAATTTCAAGCAATTTCTTTAAACGATTATTACGAATGATCACCCGGCGATAAAGGTCATTCAAATCGCTTGTAGCAAATCGTCCACCTTCAAGTGGGACCAGCGGTCTTAGCTCCGGTGGGATAACCGGAATTACATCGAGTACCATCCACTCAGGTTTATTACGATATTCTGTATTCGCATCACGCACCCTAAACGATTCAACAACTTTAAGTCTTTTCAATGCCTCTGTTTTTTTCTGCACAGAGGTCTCATTACGTACTTTTGCTCTGAGATCAATTGAAAGATCTTTGATGTTGATCCGGCTGAGCAGATCATGAATCGCTTCACCACCTATTTTAGCCACAAACTTGCTTGGATCATCATCTGCGAGATCTTCGTTGTTCTCGCCATGAATGTCCAGCTGTTTGAAATATTCATCTTCATTGATCAGTTGTTTTTCCTTGAGATCGCTCTTTCCCGGATTAACAACGACATACTGTTCATAGTAAATGACTTTTTCCAGATCTTTCGGAGACATATCAAGTAAATAACCAATTTTTGTCGGCAATGATCTGAAAAACCATATATGTACAACCGGAACGGCCAGACTAATATGGCCCATTCTCTCACGACGAACGCTTTTCTGTGTTACTTCCACACCACAGCGGTCACAAATGATTCCCTTATAACGGATTCTTTTGTATTTTCCACAGTGACATTCCCAGTCTTTTACCGGACCAAATATTTTCTCACAAAACAATCCATCTTTCTCCGGTTTAAATGACCGGTAATTGATTGTTTCCGGCTTTGTCACTTCACCATGAGATTGCTCAAGAATATCATTTGGTGAAGCAAGACTGATCGTTATTTTATTAAATCGGTTTGGTCCTTTTCTATAATCCAAAATCCTCAACTCCTGTTAAGTTTTTTGATTTCTTTAATTTCACTGAGATTGACTATTCTAATTTTACTTTCAATCCCAGACCTTGTAACTCGCGAACGAGCACATTAAATGACTCAGGCGTTCCTGCTTCAGGTAAATTTTCTCCTTTGACAATCGCCTCATAAACCTTGGAGCGGCCAATCACGTCATCACTCTTAACAGTCAAAATTTCCTGTAAGGTATGTGCCGCACCGTAGGCCTCTAAGGCCCAGACCTCCATCTCCCCAAAGCGCTGGCCACCAAACTGGGCCTTACCGCCCAGAGGTTGTTGCGTAATCAATGAGTAAGGTCCAATTGACCGGGCGTGAATTTTATCATCTACGAGATGGGATAATTTCATCATGTAGATCATTCCAATCATCACTTTCTGATCAAATGTTTCGCCGGTTCTTCCGTCAACGAGATTTGCCTTTCCATGCAACGGTAAATCTGCCTCGGTTAGTTCAGTATTCAAGTCTTCTATCGTCGCACCATCAAAAACCGGTGTTGCATATCTTTTTCCCAGCTTATAACCGGCCATGCCTAGCGTCGTTTCAAAAATTTGTCCGAGGTTCATCCTAGAAGGCACACCAAGTGGATTAAGAATAATATCTATTGGCGTTCCATCCTCAAGAAAAGGCATGTCTTCGACGGGGACAAGCTTGGCGACGACACCTTTGTTTCCGTGACGTCCGGCCATCTTGTCGCCTACAGAAAGTTTTCGTTTTTCAGCGATATAGACTTTTGCCAATTGTACAATACCGGGAGGAAGTTCATCCCCAACAAGCACTTTGTGTTTTTCGCGCTTCAGGTCATTTTCGATTTCCTGCAGCCTGTTACGATATTCAGCATAAAGTTCACGTACAAAATTATTTTGACGATCTGATTCGAACCAGGTCGAATTGATATCCAGATTTCGAACATCAATTTTCTCGAAAGTATTTGCCTGAACTTTTGTATTTGCCTTAAGAGCAATTTTGCCATCAACTAATCGAATACTACTTGTTTTCTGGCCGGCAAATTTTTCTGACAAGACTCTCTGGATTCTTTCGATCAGCTTATTTCGCTTCTGCTCGGCAATTTTCTCAAATTGCTCGATTTGTTCTTTATCTTTCTTTTTTGTCTTCGCATCTTTGTATTTACGCGAGAACAATTTTGTATTTACGACAATACCCTTCATTCCTGGAGGGGCTTTTAGAGAGGCGTCCTTCACATCTCCCGCCTTACTGCCAAAAATTGCCTTAAGCAATTTTTCTTCCGGCGTGGGATCAGTTTCACCTTTCGGAGTGACTTTACCGACGATGATATCCCCGGCATTTACTTCCGCCCCTACTCTGATAATACCATCTTCATCGAGATTCTTTGTTGCTTCTTCACTAACGTTTGGAATTTCCCTTGTCAGTTCTTCCTCACCTCGTTTTGTATCTCTAACCTGGAGCTCAAATTCTTCAACATGAACTGATGTGTATTTATCGGCTTGCACCAGACGTTCAGAGATTATGATCGCATCCTCAAAGTTATATCCCTGCCATGGCATAAAAGCTACAAGAACATTTCTTCCCAGGGCTAGTTCACCACCGTCAGTGCCACCACCATCGGCGATAATCTGCCCCTTAACCACTTTGTCACCCGTTGAGACGAGTGGTCTTTGATTTATAGATGTATCCTGGTTCGTCCGCTGGAATTTGATGAGATCATATACAGTGTGCTCTTCTTCATCGGCAAGAAGGCCTTTATCATTCTTACCTTTTTTTGAACTATTATGCGTAATGATGATTTTTTCGGCATCAACATATGAAACTACGCCATCTGTCTCTGAGGCAATAAGAGCACCCGAATCAAGAGCAACTTTTTGCTCCATACCTGTGCCAACGATTGGTGCCTCAGGAACAAGAAGAGGGACCGCTTGCCTCTGCATATTTGAACCCATCAAAGCGCGGTTTGCATCATCGTGTTCAAGAAATGGAATCAGAGAAGCTGCTGGTGACACAATCTGACTCGGCGCAACATCCATATAATCCAGTTCATTTGGTTGAACAACCGGAAAATCACCCTTAAACCTAGCCTTCACTTTATCACGGACGAAATTCCCTTTATCATCAAGCGGGGCATTTACCTGGGCGATTGTATGAACATCCTCCTCTGTGGCCGATAGATATTCGATGTCCATTGTTGCCCTACCTTCACTTACCTTTCGATAAGGTGTCTCAATAAATCCAAAGTCATTTATCCGTGCCAGCACACATAACGAGGATATCAATCCTATATTAGGACCTTCAGGAGTTTCAATGGGACATAATCTTCCGTAGTGTGTATAGTGCACATCACGTACCTCAAAACCCGCACGCTCTCTGGTTAATCCCCCAGGGCCCAACGCACTTAAGCGACGTTTGTGGGTCAGCTCAGCAAGTGGATTGGTCTGGTCCATAAACTGGGACAATTGGGAAGTCCCAAAAAATGTGTTTATGACGGATGAAATAGTACGGGCGTTAACAAGATCCTGTGGCGTGAGTTTTTCAGAGTCACCTAGATTCAATCGTTCTTTAATCGTTCTTGCCATTCTTGAAAAACCAACACTAAACTGTGCAGCCAATTGTTCACTTACAGTTCTGATACGGCGGTTACCCAGGTGATCGATATCATCGGTAACCTGGCGACCTTCGCGCAGATCGAGAAGGTAAGTAACAATCGACACAATGTCTTCCTTGCTAAGCACAGTCACATCATACGGCGTAGACACACCCAGTTTTTTATTCATCCGATAGCGGCCCACGGCACCCATATCATACCGCTTGTTGTTAAAAAACATTCTCTCAATCAGTCCGCGGGCAGTTTCGATATCCGGTGGTTCACCGGACCTGAGTTGCCTGTAGATAGCATCAATTGCCTGCTCTTCAGAATTGGTTAGATCCTTTTTCAACGTATTTAAAATGACATTTGGCGAACTCGGATCAAATAATTTAACAATCTCAACAGTTTTAATTTTTAGCTTCTTGCATTTTGCGAGAAAGTCTTCATCGATCTCCGCACCCTGCTCAGCTAAAATCTCACCGGTAGAGACATCGACAACATCCTTCGCCAGCGCCCTGCCCAGCAGCATGTCTGTATTATCTTTTTTCAGTTCTACTTCTTCAGCAAGTTCAAAAAGATTAATGATATCTTCATTCGAAGAATAACCGATTGCCCGCAACAACATGGTTACAGGAAACTTCTTCTTGCGGTCGATATAGACATACATCATGTCATTCACATCCGTGGTAAATTCAACCCAGGAACCACGGAAAGGAATAATCCTCGCTGAATAAAGCGGTGTTCCATTGGGATGTTCTGTCTGGGAAAAGAAAACACCTGGCGAACGATGCAACTGACTAACGACGACTCTTTCTGCCCCATTAATAATAAACGTACCACGTGCCGTCATGTATGGCATGTTCCCCAGATAAACATCCTGTTCAATAAATTCCGTAAAGTTCTCTGTTTCGCCGGTAACATCCTTGATCGCCAGCCTCATTTTTGCCTTAAGGGGTACCGCATATGTGACACCCCGTTCCTGGCATTCACGAACATTATATTTTGGTTTATCCAAATAGTATTCTACGAATTGTAGCTCGTAATTCCCCCGACTATCCGTGATTGGGAATACATTTTCAAAGACAGTTTGCAGTCCCTCACTTTTTCTTTCTGATGGTATAGCATCCTCCTGCAAAAAATT
>Ga0209536_100010048_pt1 | contig 13993 bp, 11 predicted proteins | sample DeeMarSeWOR28_12_FD_187461 | JGI IMG/M metagenome (GOLD analysis project Ga0209536, IMG submission 187461) | Marine sediment microbial communities from White Oak River estuary, North Carolina - WOR-2-8_12 (SPAdes) (version 2) | ecosystem: Environmental > Aquatic > Marine > Intertidal zone >...
CGCGCAGATGTATTCCTGGCCCTTCTCGGTTGCCCTGAGCGCCGGGCAGAGCCGGTTGGCCCATTTTTTAAAATCCGTAATCCGCACGCCGTCCACATTATATACAGCGGCATTCAGTCCTGATCGCCGGTTAATTTCCCGCTCAACTTCAACCCATTTTTCAATTGGCATAATGTCTTCCAGTTTCATTTTCTCTTTCTCCTTGACTGACCGACAGCCGGTTTGATCGAGGCGGTTTCCGATTATATTTTTTTATACCCGTTGTTTTCAGGTTTTTGAAATGTCCGGACAACTATTTAATATGATGAATATAATTGAATTAAGCCGATCCTTTATTATGAGTATATGCTCAAAAAAAATCTAATTGTCAGCGGCGTGGTTGTCAAGCGTTTTTTTTGAAGGTCAGCTTGCGCGGGGAATATTTTGGAGTCTATGACATCAGGCGGCCGAATTGCGGTGGTGAAAGTCAGGCGGCCATCCCTTCCTCAATGGGTACACAAGCGTTTCCCGGCAATTCTTATACCGGAAGTCACATTTTCCGTCACCTTCGGCAATTGTGTGGTAGCGCACCAACCCCCGCTTGAAAGCCCGGCTGATAACATAATCGCTCAAGCACATATAGTGCGCCAATTTCTCGGCCCCATGCGCGCTGTAAAGTTTGCAGATCCCGCATTCTGTTCATCATTGGTTTTCGATCCGATTGATGCGGGAAATCACTTCTTTCATTTTTTTATTCAAGCTGTCGGCTTGTTGTTTAAGCTCTTCCAATTCCTGATCTCTGGATTGAGTGCCGCGTCCCATCCTTCTTGATCCCCCAAAATCGGACATTGCCTTACCGCCGCCCGCGCCTCTGCCGCCATCCATCCCGCGCCCCATACCCCGGCAGCTTCCCCTGCCGCCTCCCCGGTCCGAACCGGCTGAAGCATTCATCCCGAAATGGCTGTCGACTGTGGCTTCGCTGGTTGGGTTGAGATGGCCGTTTTTATATCTTTCAACGGCTTCTCTGACGGTACCGGTCTGCCCGCCAAACAGCTCGATGCCGGCGGCCGCAAGGGTCTGCACCGCGTTTGGCCCGCAATTGCCGGTGATAACCGCCGCCACCCCCTGGGAGGCTAAAAACTGAGCCGCCTGGATGCCGGCCCCGCCTGCCTGCGCGGCACTTTGGTTGTTCAACACGTCAAAACTCATATCGTCCGGATTGACGACTAAAAAAAAATGGCAGCGACCGAACCTGGGGTCGATCTGGGCGTCTAAATTTTCTCCATTGGAACTCACTGCGACTTTCATTTTGTAATATCCTTTCCTTTCATTTGAGGGTTAACCGTCATGGTCTATTTCTCGCAAGCGGCGCAATATTTCCCTGGCCGAACCCGAAATGGAGATCTTCAGCAACTCATCCATCTTTTTTTCTTCGATTTTTTTGCGGTTCATGACTTTTTTCTTGTAAGCGTCTTTGAGCGCCTCCAGCAGATCATCCAGGTTGCAGGGTTTTTGCAGAAACGAAAAGGCACCGCTTTTGGTGCACTCCACGGCCGAGTCAATCGTACCGTGACCGGTAAGTATTACGACTTCCATCCACTTGTGCTCGGCCTTGAGCGCCTTTAAGGTTTCTTCACCGTTGATGCCGGGCATTTTTAAATCCACCAGGGCCACATCAATGGGATTTTCTCTGGCGGCCTGGATTGCTTTTTCACCGCGGTCTACGGCGATAACCCTGAAGTCGCGCACTTCCAGGCTCTTTTTGATGGACTCCAAAAATTGGACTTCATCATCTACGATTAACAGATTAATTTTATTATTTTCCATGCTGTACTACCTCCCTTCGCATTTAAGGATATACGCTTTTGCCAAGACTGAGATCGGAAAAAGTGGCCCCAGCGGGGCAGCAATAGCGCAGTTTGTAGGTGTCAGGTTTTCCGCCGAAGGCGGATCAGCGTTCAGCGCTTTGCCTCCCTGACACCTGAAACCATCAGTTTCTTGCAACATGTTGTCAGAAACGCCCTGCCAAGTACCCAGTGCCCAATACCCCAGGTTATGACTACACTGCCACCCATTGCCAGTACCCGAGAAATACCCAAATCCACAGGACCGCGAGACTTAAAATAAAGATTGCAAACCCGTGAATGAAAAAATCCTTCATCGTCAGCAGCTGCTCGCCGGTTTCAGGGTCTTTGGCCATGCTGAAAACAATGGCGTTGTTCGGCGTGCCGATGATCAGCATATGGGCGAAAGAAGAAGCAAAAGCGGTTGCCAGCCCCACCATAATCGGTGAGGTGCCGGAAAGGGTGGCCATGGGAACCGTTATGGGCCCCACCGCTGCCACCGTGGCCCCGTCACTCATGAAATTGGTCAGAATCCCGGTGATAAAGCTGGTGGAAATGCAGAGCCCCGTCCCGCTTTTTAAAAAGTCGGGCAGCACGGACACAAAGCTGTTGGCCAGCCACAGGGCCGCGCCGGTCGCTGCCAAACCATAACCCATGGCGCTGGCCGCCGCATACAGGGCCACGACATCCCAGTGAATGCTGTTGATGTCCTTCCAGCGCAGCACCCCCAGGATATTGAGCAGCACCAGGCACAAAATTACCGGTCCCCCCATGCCGAACCGGTCCGATAAGGTTGTCCACAGGACGATAACCAGGACGAGTACGCCGGCGGCTTTGAATTCATCGACGGTCATCCGGCCGATTTTTTCAGACTCGCGCCGGACTTCGGCGGCAATATTGACAGATTTCACTTTTATTATTTTGCCAAAAACCACGATAAAATAGGCGGCGATCACCAGCGCCATAACCGGAACAAACGGCAGCCCCATCTTAATCCACTGCCCGAAGGAGATGTTTACCCCATAGTCTGCGAAAATTCCCAGCATGACGGCATTGCGTCCCCCGGCCGCCGGTGAGCCGGGGCCGCCGATATTGGCACAAAAGGTCAGCATCAGCAGCAGCATGACCACCAGGCCTTTATCTTTTTTAAGTCCGGCAGTTTTGATCGCGCTCAGGTAGACCAGCATCAAAATGGGCGCGATGAATGCCACCAGGGCGTGTTCGGAAAGAAACGCGGCCGTGACCGCCAGAAGCGGCCCGAAGATAAAGGCAAAGCGCCGCAAAGAGATGCTGGTGCCCAGCAGCAGTATACCGATCCGGCGGTCAAGACCGGTTTTGCTGATGGCTGCCGCCAGGGCCAGCACACCGAAAATGAAAACCACCGAATCCTTGGCATAGGCCTTGGCCACCTGATCGGCGGGAAACACGCCGAAAAAATACATCAGCACGCCGACCAGCAAAGCCGTAATGCCGATGGGAACGGCGCCGGTGGCCCAGAAAAGCGCGGCCACCAGCAGGATACCCACCATGGCCTGGGCCCGCAGGGCGACCTGTTCGGTGCCCAGCGGGGTTTTGACCGCCTGGCCATTGCCGTCGATGGTTTTATGGTACAATTTCGCCTTGCGGGCGTAATATTCGGCAATACTCTGGCCAACCTCCATCTGGCGGTAATCGGAGTAGCCCGCGATGGCCTCGCCGGTCTGCCCCGTTTTTTTTGAAATCAGAAACGTGTGAAGTTTTTGCGGGACGGGCATCAGGGTGAGGCCCGCAAAAATAAGCAGGCCCAGGAGGATGATTCCCGGCCGGGCGTTATGCACGCCCATCAGCCAGTCTTTTAGTCCGCTTTTTTGAATGACCGGTATCTCGTGACGGGCCAGAGCATTGAGCCGTTCTTCGGCCGCATTGCCGATAACCGTTATCAAATCATCCAGGGTGCTGGGTTTCTCAAGATAGCAGAACACGTCATGTTTGCCGGTAAGCCGGGCCGATTCCATGCTGCCGTGGCCGGTATGCATGATGACCTGGACTTCCGGCCGGATCTTTTTTATTTCTTTCAAGGTCTGAATACCGTCCATCCCCGGCATCTTCTGATCCAGAATGATGACCTCCGGATTCTCGTGACGCACCAATTTTATGGCATCTTCTCCGTTGCTCGTGTCCAATACCTTGAACTCCCTGACTTCAAGCTGCCGGGCCAGGGCCTGCCGAAACCGGTCTTCATCATCAATAAGCAGGATCGTCGGTTTTGAATTGCTGTTATTTAGCGCGAGGCTTTGCTCCATTTCCGTTCCTTTCTGTTTTGGCAATTGGCAATACGACCGTGAATGCGCTGCCGGCATCCGGCATGCTTTGAACGTCAATCGTTCCATCCATTGACTTGACGATGCTCAAAGAAACGCTCAGACCCAGGCCGGTACCCTTGCCCACTTCCTTGCTGGTATAAAACGGGTCGAATATTTTTTTTATCTGATCGAACGTCATACCGCGTCCGGTATCCGTTACGGTTACCCGGATGTCTTTTTCATCACACGCGGTGGCGATGGTAATGGTGCCGGAGCCGGTGATCGCATCCCCCGCGTTATTGATGAGGTTTAAAAAAACCTGCCGAATCTGATCGGGGTCAATCAGCAATTTCGGCAAATCAGGACTATAGTTGCGAATGATTTCGATATTGGCGACTTCAAACTCGCGCTTCTTAAAACCGTCGAGCACCTCATCCAGAATTTGATTCAGATCACAGGCAACCGGCTGCGGGGGATTCTTGCGGCCATAATCGAGCAATTGGCGGGTGATCCCCCGCGCCCGCAGGATCGCCAGATCGATATTGTCTAATTCTTGGCGGATATTTTCAGGGCAGCCGTCGAGGTCGAACTCAGGGTCCACCATATCCCGGATAACCCCGCTGGAGGCCATGATGATGGCCAGCGGATTATTGATTTCATGGGCAACGCCGGTCGCCAGTTCCCCCACGGAGGCCAGTTTCGAAACATGCAGGAATTGAAGCTGAAGTTCTTCATGTTTTTCGGCCTTGTCCTGGGCCTTGCTGATCAGCTTGCCGGTCGTGAACCAGATTGCCATGGCAATTATGGTGATAATCAGCAGACTGCCGATAATCATGATGCTTCTGGACCGGTACATCCGGGCATGGGCGATGTTCAGCGGTTCTCTGACAATCAGCGCCCAGGGCACCTCCTTTAACCAGGCGTAGGCGGCCAGGATTGAATCACCATTATTTTTTATTTCCTCAACGCCGGGTTTGGCTCGATGCGCGGGTATGAAATCGCTTAGCCCGAACAGGCTCCCGCGGTCGGGATCCACCAGCTGATACGCACCCTGATCGTTTATCAAGGCGGAGTCAACGCCCTGGCCGCGGTTGATGGTGCGCAAAAACATGTAAAACTTGTCCGGATCAAGGGTTGACCGCATGACATAGGGTTCGCCGTCAATCCTTTGTTTGACGGCAATCGTGAAATGGGGTTTGTTTCTGAAACCCAGGTAGATGTCGCTGATAAAGTGGCTGCGGTTTTGATCCATCAGGTTGGCAAACCATTTTTCATTGGCGTAGTTTTTGTCCTGCAGAAAGGGGAACGGGCCGGCATAGCCGATCTGGATGCCGCCGGCATCTAAAAAGCCGACGTCAATGAAGGCATCGCTGACGCGCCTTAAATTTTGCAGATAGTTTTCCATCGTGTGCCTGGAAGGCGTCAGGCTGAATTCCAGACTGTGAAACAGGCTGAAAATATTGACGACTCTTTCCTGCAGAAATAAATCAACGGTGTTTCGCTGGCTTTCAGAAATCACCGCCAGATTCAGTTTGGCAGTTTCCTTGAGGGTGAAGTTGAACTGGAAGTGGAAGTATACCGATAAAGCTGCCAGCGGAACCAGAAAAGACAGCAGCAGACCGATCCTGAAACGCGACTTGAGTTGCTTGAAGTAAACCCTCGTATTGGTCGTTTTATCCACAACCGCATGTCGGTCTGACTGCGCGCGCCAACCGTGATCGCTTCCTGTTGCCATATCATTCATAGGGGCTGCGTTTTCCGAAATTTTTTTGGGTGGATGACGTTATATTCGAGTTCCTGTTAGCCCAGCATTTTGCATGTTGTGTGCCATCAAGGCTGGGATGAACAAACAAAATAATTTCAGTTGGTTATCAAAATTAAAAATCAAAAAACGATTGGCACCGGAACCAAATTAGAAAAAATTCGAAATTTTCTTTCGCAATATTTCGAAATTAACGCGGCCGCTTTCAGACTGAAACCGGAAAAACGTCGGCCGGAAACCCGGCGCAGGCCGATCCGGGTAACCGCTAATGGGCCGGGATAGAATGTTATTCCGGGCGATTAGACAGAACGCCGGCCGCTTTGCCCGGGCCGGCGTTAACTCCCGTCCCAGCGACCCCTAAATCACTTACGGCGGCCTGCGACGTCTGGTACAAGGTTTGCAATAATTTCAGATGAAAAGGCCGATGGGTGAAGAATGCCCTGTGCCAGCCGGCATACCCTTAGTAATTAAAAGATCAGAAGGGTCTATCCAATGAAAGTCCCGGTACCCAAAGAAGCTGTAACGCAAATAATGACGGAGTATAACTGCTCGGAAGAACAGGCTGCCAAGGCCTACCTCGATGCCCAGGACAAAGCCAACGAAGCCGCTAAAGCTTTCCTGGCCGAAAAGTTCGGCCCGGGCAGGTTCAGGGATGAAAAGCACAAACCGCGAAGCTTTACGCCCAGAGAGATAAAAGACCATTTAGACAAGTTTGTCATCGGGCAGGAGGAATACAAAAAGCGGCTTTCCATAGCGGCGGCCTATCATTTCGCCATGATGAAACACCTGTGCGAGCATCCGGCCGATGGAAGTGATGGCAAGGTGAATCGGTTTAGAAAGAAAAATACCATTATTGCCGGACCTTCCGGCAGCGGGAAGACCTATTGCGTTGAGGTGTTGGGAGATCTTTTGCAGGTTCCGACCCTTATCGTCGATGCCACCGATTATACCGAAGCCGGCTTTGTCGGCAAAAGTGCCGACGATATGATCCGGGAATTGATAGATCTGGCACCGGGGTACAACCGCAAAGAGCAGGCGCGATTCATCAGCGAATACGGGGGGCTGATATTTATCGATGAAATTGATAAGAAAGCCAGAGACGGTGCGTTGATCGGCCACGATATCTCGCGCGAGGGATTCCAAAGATCGGTTTTAAAACTCATCGAACGCAAATCAGTCTCCATCAATAATCCTTATTCAGCCGCTTCCCAAATCCAGGAAATGATGGACCAACAAAATAAGACCAAGACAAGCAACCAGGACAGCATGGTCAGCACGGGAAATATATTGTTTATCCTGGGGGGCTCTTTCGAACGATCCCATGATGATCTGGATTCGATCGTAAAAAAGCGCCTGCAGCACAAAGGGCGCGTCCATGACGATGGCAGTATTGAGATTAAGGGATTTGCCGCTGAAGCGAAAAACAACGGCCAGGGCCAACTCCACAATTTCTATAAAAAGGCGGAGTCAGAGGATTTCATAAAATTCGGGCTTCTCCCCGAGCTGATCGGAAGGTCGCCCATCAGATCGTTTGTCAACTTGTTGTCGAAAAATGATTTGATCCGAATCATGCAGGAAACCGAGGATTCAATCCTCAATCAGTATCGGCTGGAATTCAAGCTGTTCAACATAGACGTAGACTTTTCTCCCGCGGCAGTCGAATATGTTGCTGAAATATCGGAAAATCGGAAAACCGGTGCCCGCGCCCTGGTGAGTGAATGGGAAAAGATCCTGACCGATTTTCAGTTCGAGTTGCCCGGCTCGAATTTTACGGCATTGGAAGTTGCGCGCGAGCTGTGCGAACACCCCAAAGATTATCTGCTGAAGATGCTTGAAAAATCACCATTCGTGGATTTTATTGACAACTTCAAAAAGGAGTACGGCATTCAGCTAATCCTGGACAAAGCGGTTCAAAATTATCTGGAAAATTATGCCCGTCAGAGCTGTATCCCGCTGACCAATCTGCTGAAAAAAGTCCTGTCCGGAGCATCGGCTTTAAATTACATGGGAGTTAAAGAGCCTTTCAACATCACCAAAGATGTGGTTCAGGATGCGAAATATTTCGATAAGTTATTTTCACGCTGGTATGAAAACCAAAAAGAAAAAAATGCCGTCAAAAATTGATTGGAATTGAATTCAATCTTCAATATTCAATTCCGGCTTGTCCGGGTTGGGTATTGGCTATCGGGTAACCGTTAACAAGGGAGGTATCGATATGTACGCATTAATTTATGACGATTTTGATCCGGACAAACGCCATAAGCGGGTGATCTCGCTGCACAGGACCCGCCAGACGGCCGAAAAAGCCCTGCAGAAACGCCAGCGTAAGCTGGACCGCAAAGTCTGGGAATGCCATACCCGGATCGTATGGGTCTACGATCCGGTTCACGCCGGCGATACCATTACGCCCACCCATTTCGATACCTGGGCGCCGGGTGAAAAAATTCCGGCAGCAGATCAGATCCCGGACGGGGATTAAGAATAGAAAGGAGTTGTTATGGATTCAAAGCCTTTCTTGAAAAACGGTACGCCGTCGAGGTCGTTGTCGGCACCCACCCAATACCGAAAAAGTATCTTGATATGCACACGCATCTTGGGACATGGGAAAATTCGATGTGGCAGCCCCGGGTGGCGCCAACCATGGCCGATGAAAAGATGCGTTTAAGTTACGATTAAGATTATCGTCTGGTTGACTGTTTCAAAGAACGATAGTAACTGCCTATAGTATAGATCGCAGCCAGAGGATTGTGGCCCAGCAGGCGATCTTTGGCGGCCAGCACCGTGCAGGGGGCCGCCGAGTATTTCAGAAATAAGGAATCATGTTGACACAGTCGATCGCGCGCTTCAATCGGGCAACGGGCACATCCGGGCAATTCATGGTTCATTTGATACCTCCAGGTTAAGATCTGTCCCAAATATGTTTTCAAACCGGCCTCTATTCCTGGATCAAATTACGAAACGTTTTCATGATTCTGCCTAGGCGCAGAGCGGACTCTTTTTTTGGGAATTGCTATATGAAAAAGCGTGCCATGGCCCGGTTTGGATTTCACGCTGATGGTGCCGCCGTGCTTGACGATGATGGTATTGGAGATAAAAAGGCCCAGGCCGGTTCCCCGGTTTCCTTTCGACGAAAAAAGCGGGGTGAATATTTTCTCCAGGGTCTCGGCATCCATGCCCACCCCGTTGTCCGATATTTCGAAGATGACCCTGTTTTTGTGCGCCCTGACGCCAAAAGTGATCTCGGGTGCTATTGCGGGCGGGCTGACTTGACAGGCATCGATGGCATTTTCAAGAATGTTGATCAGGGCTGAATGGACATAGGTTCCGTCGACTTCGAACTCGCCCGCGCCGGAAGCGAATACTTTTTTAAATTCAATCTGATGGGCTTTCATTTTCGGTTCAAACTCCCGGGCCACTTCTTCGGCAAAAGCCGGGATATCGATCCGTTCATACGAAAGCTTTCGTTCTTTGGCATAAAAAAGAATGTCCATGACCAGCTTGCGGATGCGTTCGACCATCTGTTGTACGATTTCCCAGCCTTCTTTGATCTGACTCTGGTTCGCTTTGCCGATTCCCGAATTCAGGATATACATGCCGCCATCCAATCCGGTCAGCAACCCTTTGATGCCGTGGGAAATGGATCCGATCATCAGGCCCAGGGAAGCCAAATGGCTTTGCAGCTCGGTTTTTTCACGGATCAGTTTTTCGAGATTGGCGGTATATTCCTGCAGCTTTTCCCGTGTAATGATCTTTTCTTTCGCCCTTCGGATTGCTATTTCCAGCGCATCGACATTGATCGGCTTGGTGATAAAGTCGGTGGCTTCGTTTTTAAGGCTTCTGATCGCCAGTTCCATGTCACCGTGTCCGGTGATCATAATCACTTCCGTTTCAGGATTTTCACGCTTGATTTTTTGCAGCAATTCGATGCCGTCCATGCCGGGCATCTTGATATCGGTCAGCACGATCGGCGTTTGAATCTGCCGAAATTTGTCCAGGGCCTGGCGGCCATTTTCCGCTTCGAAAATATGGTACCCCATATCCGCCAGCGGCAAGGCCAGCACCTCGCGGATATCTTTTTCATCATCGACCAGCAGGATCTTGTTTTCCATTGTTTTAATCCGGCAAAGGAAAGTTCAGTACAAAACAGGCGCCCGCGGTTTTGGTCGGCATCACCCGGATATTGCCGCCGCAGTCTTTGATAATCCCGTAGCTGATGGAAAGGCCCAAACCGGTGCCCTTGCCCACCTCCTTGCTCGTGAAAAACGGTTCAAAAATTTTGTCGGCCAGCGCCTGCGGAACCCCGACCCCCGTATCACAGACTTCACAAATTACATTGTGCCTATCGGATCTTGTTTTGAGAACGATTTTTTTATCGGCTTTTTCAATCTCCATCGCGCCCCACCGTTCTTCGATGGCATCTCTGGCATTTAACAACAGGTTGATAAAGACTTGTTCCAGACGGCTGGGATCGGCCATGATCAGCGGCAGCGCTTTTTCAATATCCCAAACCACTTCGATACCTCGCAGCTTCAGTTGCTGGCTGAAAATCTCAAATGCCCGCTCCAGCACCTCGTTGAGCTGGATTTTTTGCAGATCCATGTCCGATTTACGTGCAAATTGGCGCATATGGTTGATGATTTTGGTCGTCCGATCCACATTGTCGTCTATTTTTTGCAGCATGGTAAACAGGATCTTCTCGTCAAGCGGTTCCTGTTTATTGATCTTTTTTATAAAGAAGCTGCTGGCGGTTTTGATCACCGACAGGGGCTGGTTGAGTTCATGCGCCACGCCGGTGGCCATCTCACCCAGGGTCGCCATCTTGCTGGCCTGGATCAACTGCTGCTCGGTTTCGAGTCGTTTGGTAATATCACTGGTCGTTACCAGAAGTACTTTTTTGCCCGGATACTCCGCGGGAGATATCCTGATATTTACGACAAGCGTCTTTCCCTGGTGATTGATGTGTTTGATCCGATTTATTACGACGGAATTTTTAATTTGCGCCTCAAATTGATTTTTATCTTCCTCGGCAAACAAATCCAAAAAGGATCGGTGGCGGATCTGATCTTTGGTATAACCGTAAACGGCTTTTACGCTGTCGTTGCAATCGACGATTTCAAGCGTCTCGGAGTCCATGACAAACACCGGGTTGGGGATATTGTTGAAAATTTCGTGATATTTCTTTTCAGACTTTTCCAACTGGTCTTCGAGCAGTTTTCTTTCGGTGATATCGACGCTCATTTCCATGGCGGCCACGATGTCGCCTTTGGAATCTTTTATGGGAGAGGTTCTGACAATCCAATGATTGGGCGTGCCGTCCCGGCTGAATCCGGTCTCTTCGCCGAAGTGAGATTGGCCGTCCTCAAAGGTTTTTTCAACCGGACAATTGGGGCATTTTTCTTCACGGCCTTTATAGGCGTGGTAGCAGTAGTCACCGGGTTCGGGATTAAAGCTTTTTTCGAATTCGTGATTATATCGCAGCATGCGAAAGTTTTTGTCCTGAACCGATATGATGCAGGGTACCCGTTCAAACAATGTCTGGTACTCATCCCGTTGCTTGTTTAACGCGATCTGTTTATCATTAATCTCCTCACTCATTTGGTTGATGGCCAGGGCCAGCTGTCCCATTTCATCATCCTGATCCACGTTGGTTTTGCCGGAGTATATTCCGTTGGCAATTTGCCGCGTGCCGTCAATTAATTTGCGAATCGGCCGATTGACAAATCGCAAAACAAAAATAAAAATTATGGCGGAAGTCAGCAAAAAGGCAAACGCGGCCAGTCGAATCCGGCCGTGTTTAGCGGCCATAATCTCTTTGTCGGTATCTTCCAGCGAAATTACGACATCGAGGGCGCCCAGGATCTTTTTGTTTTGCGGGTGCACATGGCAGGCATCGGTGGCACAACCCGGTTCATTGCATATCGGGCAGATGATCCCCAGCAAGCGGTTTCCCTGGGGCGAGGTAAATATTCGGGTTCGCTCCAGTAGGCTAAGTTCAGATGAGGGCGGGTCGGTTCGGTGGCAAATATAGCAGGCTTCATTTTTTATATTGGTGGTTTTATCGACTTCGGTCGTGCGGTTGGAAAATTTTATCTGGCCTTCTTTATTATAGAGCCGTATCGTTTCGATGGCCTCTTGCCGGCCGATGTTCGTTATAATCTGATTGATATCATCACGGGAGTTCAGCATCATGGCATAATGGGTGCCGAGTTTGATGGTCGTGGTCAAGCGGTCCGTCCCGGCCACCACATGCTCCATAAGCTTTTTTTCCTGGTAAGCGATGTCGAAATAGGCCCAGGTGGAAAGGGTTATGAGCAATGTCAATCCGACCGCAAAAATGAGCTTGGAGGCCAAGCGGCGTCGAAAATTTATGAAACGATTTAATTTCATATTCCCTCAATACTTTATCAGCGCCTGAAAGCCGTGATGGATCAGCTGATCTTTTTGCGAAAATCATCGGTGACCGACAGGTTCAAGTCCAACCCCACCTGCTGTTCGGATAAGCCGCAGGCCAGGCCCAAAAACTGGGGAAGGTAGAGTATGGTCATCGACAAATCTTCGTGGTGCCGGCGCGAAATTTTCTGTTGGTATGCCTCCAGGTTCATCTGACACATCGGACAAACGGTAACGATCGCATCCGCCCCTTGCGCTGCTTTCAGAATCCCTGCGACCAGCGTCAATCCGACATCCATTTTGGTGTTCATCTGTGATGCTCCGCAGCACTTGCCCCCCATGCTCCAGGGGTGGACCACCGCACCGGCCGCCTCAATCAACGGATTCATTGAGCGCGGCACTTCCGGATCATCGAAGACCACATAGGGCCTCAGGCACTGGCAGCCGTAGTACGGTGCAATCCGCAAGCCGCTGAACGTCCGTGTTAAATGGTTACGAATGGTTTGCGGACCCATATCATTGACGAGGACATCCAGAAGGTGTCTGACATTCATCGGACCGCTGATTTGGAGTTGATCCTCTGCCAGAATTGAATTTAGCTGCACCAGAGTTTCAGAATTGCTTCTTGATTTTTCGGTTGTTTTTTTTAAGTTCAGATAGCAGGCACTGCACGGGACAAGTATATCCAGGCCGGCATCCGTTTTTTGCGCAATGGCTATGTTGCGCGCCGGAAGTGCCAGGGATAAGAGATGGCTGGTAGAATCGGCGGCACTGGCCCCGCAACAGGTCCAGTCTTTAATTTCCAATAGTTCAGCACCCACTGATCCCATTAAGGCCCGGGTGGATCGGTTATATTCCAACGCCGTGCCTTCCAGGGAACAGCCGGGATAGTAGTGATATTTCATGAGCGCTTCTCCAAGGCTTCGATCCGGCGAAAAATCGACTCTAAAGGACGCTTGCCCCTGATGGGCGGCGACATTGATACTTTGCCTTTAACCATCAGCTTTATCCCCAAAGGGACGAATCTAAGGGGCACCGCTGGATTTTTTATGGCTGCAAAATACAGCGTCATAAACTCCATTTCATTGACGCGTCCGTGGCGGCGCACACTATGAATAAATTTTTTATAAAACTGGGTGCTTTGCCGGTACCTGGGATTGTTCTCACGGGCGGCGACCTGTTTCAACGCGCTCATCGCCTCGGTAAGCGGCAATCCCCGGGGACAGCGCAAGGTGCAATAATAGCAGGTCGAGCACATGGCAAAGGTCTGGCTTCTAAAAATCTCCGCCTTTTGTCCCGTCAATACCATCCGCCACAGGTGCCGTGGCGTGTGGTCCATGGCAAACTCATTCGGACAGGAAGCGCTGCAGGTGCCGCATTGGATGCAGGATTGGACCATTTCCTGAATCGGGGCCAACGGATCGGAAGCCGGATTTGCCTGGTCTGTTTTTGCCAAATCGCTTGCCATGTTCATCGATGTCCTTTTTTACAGAATTTGAAAATTGCGAAACGAGCCATAATTTTGGATTTGGGATCGCGGATTTATGGAATCGCAGCGCGCTTTCTCTTTTTAATAAAAATGATAGAATTCCTAAAATCCCAGATCCCAAATCCCAAATCTAAAATCCCCAACACCTATTACCCACTTCCCACCTTCTCACCTTCTTTCTTTTCCCACTTCCGCATACCGACTTCCCACTTCCTGTCTTTCCCACTTCCGCATTCCGACTTCCGAC
>Ga0209536_100010049_pt1 | contig 13993 bp, 4 predicted proteins | sample DeeMarSeWOR28_12_FD_187461 | JGI IMG/M metagenome (GOLD analysis project Ga0209536, IMG submission 187461) | Marine sediment microbial communities from White Oak River estuary, North Carolina - WOR-2-8_12 (SPAdes) (version 2) | ecosystem: Environmental > Aquatic > Marine > Intertidal zone >...
TATATCCAGCACCAAGAACGGCAGTAAAATCTGCAGTCCTTCCAAGTCCAATCAAATTCATTGTTGCAATATAACCTTGATCTGCAACAAGAGTATCAATAGATTCTATTGAAGTATCAATTATTTCATCCTCATATTCGAAGAGTTCGCATTGAAGTTCATAGATATATGTTTTGCCAAGTTGATAGAATGGTTTTTCATGCTCAACAAATTTAATTTCAAATAATCTGTTCCCTAAAGGGAAATATATTAAATCGCCCTCACTGGGTCTTTGTGGAACTTCGACTTGAGGATCATCTGTTAAAAATGGGGCAATAAATTCCTCATATCTTTCCTTGGAGATGATTAAAGTAACATCATCCCTTAAACTCATTCCAAATTTTGTTAAAATATCACCAGCCCCAGTAAATCCCTCATATGTTCCAACATATGCTTCTATTTGAAAATTATCATCAAATTTTGATGCTTGAACTTCTTCAATGATTGTTTTTGTATTAACAAATTTTCTTGGAATATAAGTTACCTCCACGCCAAACATCCTCAACTGTTCATTGATTAGATCTTGAACTAATCTCTGTTCAGTATTAGAACCGTGTAAAAAATAGGGATTAAGTGTCATTATCCTATGAAATCATATGGTGGAAGTTCGTACTCTGATGCCATTCTTGCTTTAATATCCGATAACTCAGATTCTGCTTGCTGGAGAATTTCTCCCCCATTCATTTCGATACCGCCAGGGAGTTTAACACCCTTAAACTTACTCAAATTTTGTCCCCACTGTTTTTTAATCAGTGCAGTTAAATACAACTTCAAAAAACTATCATTATATACATTAGTGAAGGTATTTGGGTCCAAAATTCTATAGCAATCAAGAACTATGACATTCCCTGCTGCCTGGGCTCCCCAATCAATATCAAGATATAATCTATTTTGCCTCTTATTAAATCTTAATTGCTTATCGGTTGTTAATAAATGATCAATGTCTTCAAGATAACTCTTAACCATTGCGTATTGGAGGAGTTCTACCGAGTTGAAATAATATAAATCATTTAAAAATAGTTGATACTTGATACTAAACATCCCTCCAGAAATGCTACTAGTGTCAAATTTAAATATTTTTTCGACACCAATTACAGAATCTGGTATTTGTATATAATTTCCACTTTCATACCAACGGTATGTATTACCTTCTGTCGATATTGAATCTGTGGTTACAAGATCTGTTCCTCCTGGGACTTGGGCAGAACCTCTATCAATATCGTCTTGAGTAATAACATATTTCAAATACATCCTTTCTACGCCATCAAAATGACGTTCTTGGAAATATTGTAATGCGTCATCGACCAAATCATCAACTTGGTCATCATCAACGTTAATTTCTAAGACAGGTGCTCCGAGTCTTCTTAGGCAATAATCTACTAATTGCTGTCTTGATGCAGGTTTTGCCATTTCTTTCTGTCAAAATATTCCTACAAAGTAGGGATTCTCAAAGTATTTATCGGTTGAGAAATTCCTTCAATAAAGATTTAATCTCTTCAATATCATTTTTCATTCTATCAAATTCATTCTTTTCGTTAATTCTTCTTTGCCTTTGGGAAATATAAGCATTATACTCAGATTGCCCAAAGTCTATAATCGCTCCAGTTTCTTTATCGCGATAGAGGGAATTGCTCCCCTCTACCTTAATGTACTTATTATCCATGTTAAGAAAGTGCTATAGCTCTAAAGTCTCTTATTAATACTGGATAAGACTCATTTTTGGAACTGAATACAATTTTGATTACAAAGGAGTTAAATTCGTCTAAATTATCAGCGGTAAATGTATATTCATTGAAAGTTTCACTGTTTGAATTTGCCTCAACAAATGCATCTGCTAATCCAGAATTTTTAGAAGTATCTATTACTTCATCTCCAAATCCATCACCATCAGTATCGAGAAGATTATTATATCCTGGGAATAATACATATTTCTTGTTAATTTCACTCGAATTTGCACTATCAACTCTATAAAGAACTCTAAAGTCCGATTCTTCACTTCTGTTTGCAGAAAGAATCACTTTAATTCCAGTTGCAGGTTTAGCAAGACTGACTTTCTTCGACACAAATATCGATGCATGAGGATCATCAGTTCCATTCAAAATAGAAGTAGAATTTGTATAATCTGCAATTGGATTGTTTAACCTATTCCTACCCAAAACGAATACTGCATTTTTAATGTCAAGAGCGGGAGAAATATTCTCATTTTCAGTAGACATATCAACTCTTAATGTAAGAGATTTGTTAGATGGTAGAGAATCTAGATATTCGGTCTCATTAACTTGTGATGCAACCATTCTCGGTGCATTGAAAGAAAGTGTATTATTCAAATCAACATTTTCAAATCCAGAATCAATAAATGGTGCCTCAATTCCCCCAGCACTTCTTGCAGTAATTGTTCTAATACTGGAATTTATTGTTGTTCCTGTAGGTGCGATTGAATTAAACTCTGGCTTAATTACGCTAAATTGACGATTCTGTGAAATTTTAGCAGTGTCACCTCCAACAGAAGATTGTGTTGAGAAGTTCAACATATTTCCACCATTTCTATCAGATCTATCAAACTCCAAATAGTAATTATCAAGAGATGAGAAATCATTTATTGTTGATACGGTAAAGTCATTATTAATTCTAGTTAGAGAAACACCATTTATTTCATAAGGAACAATCTTTGTTCCACTGGCATGGGTATTGGATGTTGTACCATCAACACCTCTAGAATTAATTGTTATGGTTCCATTTCCAATTGAGTTGTATTCAACAACTTCATTTTCAATTAATGCATAACCTCTAGAAGTGCTTATTCCTTCAAAAGATGCAAATGGTGTTGTGTTAGCAACAGAGATTACAGTGTCATTTAATCCAAAATCTTGTGCAATTGATGAAGACTCTCTGGATGGTGATACATTCAGGATTTTTACTTTATTTGTAGATGTATGATGTCCATGGTTATACTGAGTAACTTTAAATACGTTTCCAGTATAAAGAGGAGACAGTACAGCAGAATCACTTACAACAGTACCAACTGTTGTTGTCTCTGTTGCTCCAACATAGTAAGTTAAAGTATTTCCTAAAGTAAACTTATTCTCACTCAAATCGGTCAAGTACAGTGTCTCGATTGGGCTTGCAAGATTATCTACGGAGAAAAATGCTCCAGAACCAAAACCATCAACACTTGAAGTGACAATTCCCAATCTTTCACCCTCAACATAACCAGTTCCAGGTGTAACAATCGAAATGCTTGTAATTTCTCCACTAGATACATTAAGTTGAGCAGTTGCTCCACTTCCATTTCCATCCAGAGAATATAATTCAACACCACTAATAGTTCCATTAAGGTAATTAGATCCAGGATTTAATATAGTAAGTGATGCACCATTTAGGTTTGAACCTGTTTTTTCAATTCTACCAGTTATTGTTGTAGTTGTTTCTCCAACTAAAGTTCCTGGAGTAAGAATTGCCCCAAGTGTTGAGGTATTTGTTACTGCGACGGATACTTTTCTTGGATAAGTCTCAATTGGATTTGATATTAATGATGCCCCATTATTACCATCTGGTAAAATTGGTGTGTTATAGAAATAAACTGTTCCGTTCTTAACAAACTTTGCTTTGTAGAGCGTAAACGTTAAATCTTCAAATTGACTTGGAGTCCAAATAGTACCATTTTGAGATTTAAACAAACTTCCACCAATATACTGCTTACTGACAACTACATTTTCTACATCGGGCAGATTACTTGTTGCAACTGTCTTTTCACCCATTCTGCCGATATACATTTCATAGTTATCAGATGCTGGGGATATGAATACGATAGCATATTCTGTATTTGGACGCAAATATACTGGAGATTCGAATTTGAAATTAGTTGGAATTGGATTATTCAAATCTTCTGGTACATTAATATATTCTGGATTTACTTCCAGTTGACAGTAATCCTGCACAAGAAGATTTGTTGGAGTTCCAAGTTCTACAGTTCTTAATTCGACAAAAAGTTTTGCAGATTCATCTTTTTTAGCAAAATAGACATCAAAAGAAGTTAAATATGCACCATCATCATCTGTGGTGAACGTTTGTGCTAAAGGATCTCTATGTACAGCATATGAACGAAGTTTAACATCTGCTGGTCTATCTTTTGGTCTGGGTGGATTGCGAAGTTGAACATAACTAGTATCCTGAGAAACCACAGTTCCACTTCCAGTAAATGAACCAATTGCATTACTCTGGAAGGATGATCCAGGTAATACTTGTGTTCCTGGAGCATTTGATGAAAGTTTTATGGTCTTAGTTCCAGTAGTAACGAGTCTAGTTGGTTTTGGATTTGCCTGAGGATTCCTGAAATACATACATCCAAGAATGTCACCCCAATTATCTGAGATTAAATCAGTATTTGTTGCGGAAGCAATTGCATTACTCGTCTTTCCAACTATCTTACAACCTGGAGTAATGTATCCAAAATAATCATTCGATTGTGCTGTTTTTGTTACATCGAAGTTAATTATTCTGGATGTCGCAGAATAGCTGTTTCCTGGGGCAGTTCTATTTGTATCATAAATGTCTACAGTATATTTTTCTGTTAATACTGCAGATTCTCCTAATTGTGCAGAAATAGTATCAGTTGGTCCCAATCCACCAAATTTATGATTTGGTTTTTGTAGAAGAGTTCTTCCAATTTTATTTCCTGTTGGACTAATAATTTCAACAACTTCTCCAACTTGGAATATTCCATTTACCATCTCGATTTCTACAACTTTAGGTAGAATATCAATAGTTTGTGCATCTAAACTATGATAGTGTTTTGTAAATGGTTTTAGTCCATTTCCATAGAAATAAACATTACGTTCCCTCATGTAAATGTCTTTTTCTGATTTGACCTTTACGTTCTCTACAAAATCAATTTGTCTATTATTTTCTGATAACTTGTAGTTATATGTTGTCGTATCACGGCGATAGAAAGTTTCTGTTTTACCACCTTGACTAAACTCACTCCACTGCTGTACTTTTGTAGTTGCATTTTCATTCCATACAGCACCAGTACTTTCTGTTCTGGTTTTACTTGTATATACTGTTCTGGACCAATTATCGGATGGTGGATCGAGTTTAATTCCACCAACAAAGGCAATGACATTAAAAGGATTTACATTTTCTACTCTAGTTGCATGTGGTTGATTAATCATTACAACTTCAGTGTAGTCTAGTGTTAAAATATCACCAGTTTTCTTAACACTTTCGTCTAGTAGTTTTAGATTTGCATTTATATCGGCAGCACTTCTATCAATTCCTGGATTCAATGCCAATTCTGCTTCCACGGACCAGAAATCAATTGAACTTCTTAAACATGAACGGAAAGCGTCAATATCAACATTAGTTTCTGAGTTATCATAATTAATTAAATTGTTATTACTAAAATCTGAAACAACAAAACCAGATTTAAATCTATTCATTCCAAATGCGTCTGTCACATTTGTAATTTTTGTATTTACTTCAAGTAAAGATAAAGATGTTACTTCTTCAAGAGTGCGAACTTTATTGTAGATATTTCCAATATCTTTCATAGTATAACGTCTGTTGTCTATTAGTCTAATAGAAACATCACTTGGATTGTAAAGATATGGTGGATATTGAATTTGAGCAATCTCCATCGTGTCACTTTCCAATTTGGGAAGTTGTGGTTGATCGGATGGTGATCCCTGGAGTACTTTAACTTCACCAAAAATATCCATTACAACTCTATCGAGTCTACCAACATAATAATCATACCCAACGATTGATGCTTCATCTGGAGATATTACAAAATTGAAAGTCGATTCAAATTCTCTTTCCGTAAATGCAAATGGTGATGAAGACCCACTGTATTCAACAACTCTTGGTCTAAAATCTAAAACATCGGTAGATCTTACTTTACTGTCTCCAATTTCTGGTATATCATAAGTATATCTTTCAGTTGTATAAGAATTGGCAGTGAATATATCACCACTACTTCCAGAAGAAACGCTATTTACTTTATAATAGTTGAAGACAATTAACAATTCTCTTGTTGGTGATGCTATCCCTTTCTTTACTATTCTGGAATAGTCTGAGAATTGTTCCCTATGCCCTTTATCTAAGATATAGTTATTTGTTAAATTAACATAACTTCCAGGAATTAATTGAATTGGTGTTGCTACAATATTGGATTCTTGGAATTTGAGTTGCTCACCAGGAGTAAATTCAACACCACCCAGATAAACAATGCTTACCTCAGTTGGCGAATTTGCAGTAACAAGTTGTGCAACTGCTCCACTATCTTCTCCTACTATCTTTTCGCCAGCAATAGTAGATGAATCTAAATTAAATCCAGTAATAAATTTTAATTTATCAAGAACTGGTGGATTGTTGTTTGGAGATTCATAAATCGCCAATACATTCGAAACATCTGGGACATTCAAAGAAATTTCGTTATCTTCTACACGAAGACCATATGCAGAACTCTTTGTTAAATCAGATGCATCAGTTTTTGATTTATTTACACTAATTGTCGCACTTCTAATAAATTGTTTTGCTTTTGATGTGATGGAGGTTTTTCTTAATGTGGTAATTACGCAAACATTATTTTGATTTGGAAGTAATCCAGCAATAGTTAATGTCTTACCATCGGCACTAATAGTAACTTGACTACTAGTTAGTGATGCTGGAGTTCCAGAACTGTAGATGACCGCATATCTTTCAGCATCAAATGGTTCGAAAAATACTTCAGTAACTCCTGTTTGCGAGTCTAGTAATTCGTTAGCAGTTACAACTAAGGATCCAAGACTATTTGTCGTTGCACCAAGTCTTTGTTTGGTAATTGTTAAATTTGCACCAGATAAATCGACGTTGGATATATTTTGATGTGGAAGTGGTACATATATTCCCCTAGAATCATAATTTAAAACATTGGGAACACCAAATCTAAAATTAACATTTATCACACCTGTAGGAACACTACCATGTGATACCCCACCAACATCAAATGCTGCTGCCAATGTAAAACTTGAACCATCAGCAGCAACAGTGTTAATTCTATTATAAGTTATATCATCTACTTGACTCTCAGAAAACTTAATAATTCTTCCAGGTTTGAATCCATTTGCTGCTGTAAAAGTTTTACCAGAACATGTTACAGTACCAGCATTGATAGCTATTACATCTGTTGCGGCAAATCCCTTTGGCAATCTATCATATAAAACAGTATCTGCTATAAAATCTGTATTGAAACCATTATTAATTACATTTGTATTTTGGTAAACCGACATTACATCTTCAATACCATATTCTGTAACTGCTTCAATGGTTTTAATGATAGATGGATCTTCATTGCAGATGATATTTTCCCCAACTAAGAATGACCCTGTTGTTTGTGATAATGTTGGGAATTGATTTCCTCCAGTGTATTCTACAATATATCCAGTAGAACCACTGCTAAGACCTCTCACAAACGAACCGATAGGAGTATCTGCTGGTGTTAGAGTAGTTGTTAATTGTAATTGTGTATATGTTTGAATATCAAACAAATACAAATCCCATTGTGTTGATGCATCAGTATATGTGTTGTTTTCAAGACCAAACCAATATACTCTAGCACTTCCGACTCTGGTTCCTGTTCCAGCGTTGTTTACTGCAGTATTTCTTCTTTGGCTGAATAATTGAATAATATTATCTTCTGGATTAGCATTTGGAACATCACCAATATTAATAAATGGTACTCCATAGACATTATTTACTTTCAATAAACTTCCCATCTTAAATGGGACGGATACCTTATTAACATTTTGAGTAGTTCTTGGTTTTTTTACATCTATAGATGCACCACCGACCAAGTTAACATCAAAACCCTTAACGTATGCAGTGCCAGGAGATACTGTAACAGTTGCTAAATCCTCTTTAGGGGTATTACCATTGTCCGTGATGGATAAGGCAGAATAGAGACCGTTAGGGGTGGCACTGTTTCCGTCATCTAAACTATTATTAACTATGACTTTAAATGGATTTATAGTATAATCTCCAGACTCCTCATAAGTTCTTTTTGCAAGATATTTTTTAATCTCACTGTAAACACTTGTATTTTGTACCTTTAAAATTCTGCCGTTTATAATCCTAATAAGTTCAATGAAATTAACGTCGTCGGTATCATCTATAGATTTTTTGGTTAGTCTAGTTTCAATTTTAAATCTATCTGCGCCAGGAGCAGCATAATTTGTAAATCCTTTAGCATTATCATTTAATGTGGGATCTTCATTACTACTAACAATAGATTCATTAACAGAAAGTCCAACTCTATATGAAGTCGTATTACTATATGGACTTAAAATTATAGTATCTTTTTCTACACGCGCAAAAGTTCCTCTAATAAAATAAACACCTTCTTCAATATTAACAGCCGATCCTATTTCTGTCGAATTCGACGCTAATAAAGTAATAACAGAATCACTTTGATTCAGTGTTGTATTTCCGTAAGTTATATTATCTTCTAAAAGCAATACCTCAGAATCTGGAAATGCCTTACTAACATTTGAGTCATCAGATGAAAGATATTTTACAAAAATAGTTAAATCTTCAACTTCCCCACTACTTGGTAGCAAGTATCCTTTGATTGAAGCGACAATATTTGAATTTCTACCTCTTAGATTTACACCCTTTTGAATTATAGAATCAAGATATAATGTAATATCCAGACCAAGGTGTAAAGAATTTACTTTTACTGCATCATATTCTGGGTCATAAGTTATACCACCAGGTATAACCATAGAACCTTCTTTGAAAATATGAGATCCAAACTCTTCGACCTGATTTTGCAATATCGACTGTAAAGTCGTTAATTCTCTAGCCTGAATTGGAAATCCAGGTTTGAACAAGACTTTGTAAAAATTTTTCGCCTTATCATAATCATCAAAATATGGACTGATGTTTAAATTAGTTTTTTGTGGCATTTTTTAGAATTCCAGTACAATTTTTACGTCTTCTTTTTGGCGAGAATTTCTAGTAATCGCAGGTCTGTTATCCATATATAATAATTCACCTGACCCTATATTTATTTCGGGTGAAGCTAGTCCATTTGTGAAAGTGACACCGAGAGGAATATTTTTGTTTCCTGTTGGATTTGTTGAAAGTCCAGTAAAATTGGTGTTTATTTTTCCACTAAAATCAGATTCTTCACCAATAATACTGGAATTATTTGGGATAAATGTCACTAATTTGGCACCAGTAGTAATTCCAACATAATCAGTACTATCTAAAGTTGTTTGATTGATAAACAACGATCTATCATAAAAATATTTCATTACCGATGTCTCTTTATCCCAAGAGGCAACATATCCAAATGCAATATCATTTGTAAGATTTTGTCTAATTTTTTCACCTATGATTGGTTCTTCAACACCAGTAGTTTCAAAAATTACAGAATGGAGATTTGAAAATGTGCTATCAGTAAATGTTGAAGAAGAACCGATTACTGTTGGATTCTTCACAATTCCAACTTGAGAGAATTTTGTATTTACTGGGAAATCTTTTGTAGAATCGTCAAATCTTGCATAAATTAAAACTTTGTCAGCACCAAGTTCTTTGTAAATATCATAACCATGTCCAAGTGATGGTGGAATAATAACATCCAGTTTTGCATAATCTGGGGCAACACCAGAATTTATACTACCTAAATCTACAACTCCCCAACTATATCCAGAACCACCACTAATCACAATAGCATCTGTAATTTCTCCATCAGTAACAGTAACTCTAACGCGAGCACCAGTACCGTCTCCTAGTATATCAACTTCATGACTACCGTTTACATAACCATTACCCTTTTCAGCAATATAAACTTTTTTAATTTGGTTAAAATTTACTGAAGAATCTGCAGATTCTCTTACCGCTCTATTACCAGAATCTGTACTTTTTTCCCAATCTGGTGGTAATGTGATATAATCTAAATCATCAAATTTGATGACATCCGCTGGTGAAACAGTAAACAAATATTTCCATAAGTATCCATCACCACTATCACCTGCTCTGGATGGTTCTAAATCAGTAAACTTAGGTTCATCAATTGAGATATTTCCACTTAAATTATCTCCATTTGAACCATTATCAATACAAACATAAACTCTAAAATCTGAGTTCATCACATAATAATTTGCATCGTAAAGACTGGTTGATTCAGTTAACTGAGATGGGTTCTTTACGGTGTAGTCATGACGATATATCTCATATCTAGTCCCAGAAGTCCAGTTTACTCTTCTTACAATTCTTCTAATATTGCTTGATGTAATTTTATTGCCGTACATGATAGTATCACTAAAATGTGCATTATCATAGAAACTATCTAAAGGATCGGGAGTATTTTCATCCCATTCTTCAGATCTACCATATCCTACGGCATTTGCATTTGGTAATCCAATTACTACGTAGTAAGAATTGTCAGTTTGATTTACTGAGCTTACAAAATTAGCGGAATTTAATATTCTAAATTGGTCAGTAACAATTGCCGACATTGCCTATAAATCTTTTTTCTTTATTTATGTCAATTTTTAGTCGATTGCAATTGAACCATTATTGAAGAATCCATAACCACGTCTTTGAATTGTTGGGAAAGTTGACAATCCTACATCAACAGTATGTCCACTAACTGTGAAATCTTTTGGTGAAACTCGTTGACCATAGTTGAAAAGTCGTCCCCAAGACATTCTTCCAAGATAATCTCCAGTTATTCCAGTACCAACAATTGTTTCAAGCGATGGACCATCGGATTCTAAAACGTTGCATGTGATATCACATATTGGTCCAACATTAAATTTGGAATTTACATAGTAAACATTGTCTAAGAATGTTTGACCAATTCCAATAATTGCTGTTCCAGACTCTACAGAAGTTACACCTTCACCAATAGTTGTTCCTTGAATAAGGACTGGATATCCAGGGTTTAGGTCATTAGCATCAGATATATCTGATCTAAAGAAGAAGTTGAGTGCAATTGGATGTCCACCTGTTCCTGCACTAGTAGTAATTCCAGTGATAATTCCAGCAAATCCTTCAAATAACTGAATTTGTCTAAATTCTTCTGTGAGACCAGCTGGAACTCCTATAAGAACATTAGGAGGTTTAGCACTATCGTATCCAATACCAGGGTTAACAATATTAACTCCAGTTACGGAACCATTGGAAACTACAAGTGAAAGTTCTGCAGAAGTTCCAATTCCACTCACTGAAATATTTTCAGTTCCTTTGTATCCAGAACCACTGTTCGTAATTGTCACTGCACTTATAGTTCCGCCTGCAGAAACTGTTACTGTTGCCTCAGCACCAACAATTCCGACTGAAGGATCCATGACCAAACCATTGATTGCTTGAATAGTTTCGCCATAAAGTTCTTCCTCAAGGAAGAAATGTCTAACCTCATCAACAAAAATATTTGTACTATTAGCGTCAATATCACCAATTACTTTTGCAGTTGGGTAGACTCTTGGTTCCAAAATTCTTCTTGCCTTTGATACAATATCACCGTTAATAATTAAATCTCTCTTTTGCTGAACCCAATCAAATGGTTTATAAACTTCTTCAATTCCTTGACCAACATATATGTTAGTTTCGATAGTATCTGAGAGAGGAAGTTCAAATACAGTTCTTTCATCGTCCTGTTGCTCAGTTCCTAGATTATTAGGATTTCGTTTTAAGAGGATAGTATCACCCTTCTTAATTGTCTCTCTAATATCGGTGATGATAACATCGACATTTCTATCACCAACATAGAAGAATATATCAACTTTATCTTCTACATCTGGTGGTCTTGAGAAATTAATTGATGTACCTCCTTCATAGAAATAAGATATATTTGGAGTTTGAATGACACCATTTATGAAAATCAAAAGAATTGCATTCAAGTCAATTTTTTGAGAAAGAACGTTTGATGGATCCTTTTCAAAACTTACCAACTCACCATTATAGTATAATGGGAATCTAGTTCTAGTTCCATCTTGGAAATTCTTAATGCTGTCGATATAATCTAATTCTCCAAATTGCCATCCAGCAAAGAAGTCGTTAAAGACTTCAACAACTTCTAGTTCAAATTGTGCTGCTGGTTCTGATAGTCTTGCATCAGTTACCAAACCAACAACAGTAAACTTATCTCCAATCTGGAAAGAATATCCTGGCCTAGAAATTCTGAATGATGAAACTTCATTCAATGATCCTGGAGCGACAGTTTTTGGTGGTAATGATCCACTATCTATTGCATTTGTCACGATACCAACAAAGCTGTCAATTGAAGATGCAACATCAGCACAATCACCTGGATTGTAATCATTAATTTGCTGACTTTGGTCGCCAATTATGCTGTAATCAAATATCTGTGTTCTGGATGAATATCCACCAATGGTAATTTGCTCATTTCTCATTGCCTCAATTGCCATTGTTCTGGCTTCTTCGAAGGCATAAATTGATTGCTCTTCTTCTCCAGCAACATGTGCACCTGTAACGTAGTAATTTGCCGCATCAAATACGTAATCATTACCACCATAACGTAAATTGTATGAAATTGAATTCAAGACATCAACAATATCATCGATACAGTTTTGATTTCCTCCAGGTATTGTAAAGACAGGGTATTCCGTAAGCATTCTGCCGACAGCAACCTCAGCAATAAGTTGTGCGTTTGCTTCAATTAAGTTTGCAGCATCCGCATATCTATCTTCAAAAATTGGATTGCTATTTGGTCCAATTTCCAGACTCATCAGCAGATTTTTTCCTGTATCGGTTGTATCCCCAACACTAAGTCTGGAAACTCCAACAATTTCTAAATTATCATATGATGGGGCAGGAATATCTAAATGTGGTTCGAAGTATCCACTTCCAGGTTGAACAATAGTAAAGGTAATTGTTCCACCAAGACCAACAGTAGCAGTAATTTCTGCTCCAGAACCAAGTAAAGACTCTCCTGTAGAAACTGCTACTGATACTGAACCTCCCCTATATGCTGAACCAACATTTAAATCCGAAAGATATTCATAAACAGACCCAAAACCAACATAGGTGTGTGGAATTGTTGAAACGCCAACATCTAATGTAAATCTACTATTTGTATATTTTGTAAGTATTGGGAAAGTAAATCCAGATGGACTTGAACCATCTGGGAATATTGTTGTTGTTACACCAGCATGAGGTGCTGCACATTCAAACTCCAAATCACTAAGTTTTACTAAATCATTCTCTTCGAAGATATTTGGACCTTCAGTCGTAATATCAAGAATACCAGTTTCATTATCATATGCTGCTGTTTGGATACCGAAACTTCTATTTGTTGATGGTTGTACTAAAATATCAACAATTTCACCAGAACTACCTGTAACCAATCCAACAATTGCAGGTTTTAGTGGTGCATATCCAGAACCAGATGTTGAACCAAGAGATACAATTAAACCGCCTCTAGGAACTTGGTTTTGATTGATATCAAAATCAGATTTGATATATGTGCCATCTTCTGATGTAATTCCAGAGAATACAATGCTAGAAATTCCTAAAGTATTATCTACAACAAGTTCATAATTTCCACCAATATTATTGGAGGTTGTTGGTGTTTGGAATATACCATTTATGAATACCAATCCATTTCCATTACTTAATCCAGTAGTATTAAAACCGAGACTAGTAATTGTATATGTTTTTCCAATTCCAGTGAAAGAATCTGATATATCATCAAAAATAATATTAGTATCATACGATGCTCTTGTAAATACTCTTCCATCAAATGAAGATGTTGGGTATGGTAAGTCACTCTCATCTAATTCATCTCTTGCATTTCCAGTTGGAGCATCCAGGAAATATACTCTGGAATCTAAAAGATCGTAAGATCCTCTATAGACTCTTACAATGTCACCATCTTCATGCTCTTCTATGTTTGTACCAAGAATTCCTCTTTCAACACCTACTGTTGGTATAGTCGCTGCAATTCCAG
>Ga0209536_100010050_pt1 | contig 13992 bp, 10 predicted proteins | sample DeeMarSeWOR28_12_FD_187461 | JGI IMG/M metagenome (GOLD analysis project Ga0209536, IMG submission 187461) | Marine sediment microbial communities from White Oak River estuary, North Carolina - WOR-2-8_12 (SPAdes) (version 2) | ecosystem: Environmental > Aquatic > Marine > Intertidal zone >...
AGATGTTCTCTTTAACGCGCTCTAATTTGCTCAGACAGCTTCCCGACCTCAACGAAATCATCCGGCGGCTTACGGTAAATCGTGACCGTTATTCATTCGGTCGGAACATATTTTTGGCAACAGCTATATTTTGGATAAAACGTTTAAAACGCCTTTTTAAAGTGAGACCTTTTAAAAATATTCATTTTTGTTCAAGTCGAAGATCTCCCGGATCTTGATCCGGGGGAAAACGAAAATGTTAACCGTTTCGTTGAAATACCGAAATAAGCCGGCACACATTGAGTATGTCGAGGATTAACCCGTAAAAGTTCGGTGGCCGGGGGCGGGGGGGGGTTAACATTTGAGGCTGACCCAGAAATGGGGCGAAAGGGGATCTTTTACAAAGGTCTCAAAACGTCAGAAATAATGGTCACTCATGCCCTTCCCGTTTCAACAACTCATGGTACCAGACGGAAAAATCGAACATCCCCTTGTACCTGTCATCATCGTTGATAATTCCCAAGCAAATTTCAAACACACCGCCGCCATATGCATTACTGTATTCATTAAAATTTCTTGATTGTAAGAATTCACGGACCAGCATTTGCGTCGTTCTCTTGGTTTTATCTTTTCTGATATCTATGGGGTCCTTGGGTTCTTGGAAGGGCTCCCATTTTTCATACCCTTTTTTTAAAATGTGTTTCTGGCGCCTGGGCGACATGCTATCGAAAATGGCCTTTTTTCGTCTTTCCTCTTCTTCCGGGGATATCTTCGTCATCTTCTTTTCCTTGCTTATCTAAGATTTCATTTTCGTCCAAAACACCAAGATAATTTTCATCATAAACGGTAAGAATCGCCATGGATAATGGAACAAGCATATCTGCCATCCTAACGTACCGGGTCCTGAGGTGACCTACAAATTCAGCAGAAATTTCAAAAAGCTTTTGTTGAATAACGTCCAGGTTGGCCGTAGGATACTGCTTGCCTTCAACAAACGCCGACTTTCCGCAGGTATGCCCGATGCCTCCCGTAGATGTCGGCATACCATAAAGTCGGCAGGTGATAGGTCGATAATCATAGAGATCACATATATCATCTTCGTTAAGCAGTGGACATCTCACGCGTTCAGCGGCAAGTTCCATGAGTATTTCAACTTCGTTCTTTCCGGCTTCTTTGTCCTGATAGGCTTTTCTTTTGATCATGTACGTTTTTCGATCCGCACGATTCGACTTTTCAATAATGACCTCTTTTTTGTTGCCTTCCAACATTTCATTAAACCGGTGATTGATGTAAATCGCTTCGATCAATGTTAGATCGAACAATGCGTGACAGCAATCTGCACATTTAATTTCACATGTGACGCATTCTGGAAATTCATTTTGTACTTTTGCAAACAATTCATCGGCTTTCGCCGAAAGCGCCTCATATTTTTCAAAATAGGCTGTAAAATCTATTTTCATCAGTTAACTCCTAAAAATTTTAAATGTTTAGATCAAATAGAAACAAAACTCAGCAAATAATTGAAAACACTGTTTCACGTGAAACATTATTTCCCGATACAGAATCTGTTAAAAATCTGGTCGATGATACCCTCTTTGGCAACGGCACCGATAATTTCGCCCAAGCTGTCTAATGCGTCCTTAATATCGATGGCAATCAACTCGAACGAAGTCCCTTTGTGTATTTCTTGGCTCGCAGATATCGCAATTTTCCTGCTCTTCTCAAGGGCTTTCTTGTGCCTTAAATTTGGAATGATTGTACTCTGAACGTCAAGCTTTTGGTCCCCCATGGCAAATTTTGCAATTAACTCTTTGAGCGAGCGCAATCCTTTTCCAAACAAAGCGGATATTTTTACGTTGGGTATGTTATTCCATGCCTCGGGAATTTCAGGTTTAAATGCATCCGTAACCAGATCGATTTTATTTATCACCAGTATCATCCGTTTGTCATCGATGGTCTGAAATATTTTTTTATCCTCCACAGTAAACGGGTCACTTGCATCAATCATAAAAAGTATCAAATCCGAATCGTGAATGTAGTCTTTGGTCTTTTCAATACCGATAATTTCAATCGGATCTTTTGTTTCGTGAAGGCCAGCGCCATCTGCAATAATAACGGGTATCCCATGAATATTCAAAGTTTCTTGAATTAAATCTCTCGTCGTTCCGGGAATGGGGGTAACAATAACGCGATCATTCTGTATCAACCGGTTCATTAGGCTCGATTTGCCGACATTTGGCCTGCCGACCACAATCATTTTTAGACCGTCTCTTAAAACATGCATATTTTCATATTGTTCGACCAGGTCTGATAACTCATCAATCACCGCCTTGTCCAAAATTTGACGAATGGATTCCGCATTGATAACATCTTCAACATCTTCCGGAAAATCTATAGCAGCTTCCACCTGTGTTAAAATGTCAATCAGCGCATTTCTTATGGATTCAATTCGGTTTTTTAAATCCCCCTTGATCTGTGAAGTTGCAATTTCAAGCGCTTTTTCGGTTCTGGAATTGATAATGTCAATAACTGCTTCAGCCTGGGTAAGATCAATTCGGCCACTAAGATAGGCTCTTTTTGTGAATTCACCGGGCTCGGCCAGCCTGGCACCTTTTTGTAACACCAAATTCAAAATCGACGCCATTACAATATAGCCTGAATGGGAATTTATCTCGACAACATCTTCTCTGGTGTATGTTCGGGGAGCTTTCATTGCAGACAGAAGAACTTCGTCCAGCACTGTTCCTGTTTCAGGATTCACAATATGGCCGTGATATAGGCGGTGTGACTTTATTGGAAAAGAGAAGGTGTCACCTCTAGGATGATCTTGATCCCACGACGCTTGAGGTCTTTGAAAAATTGCTTTCGCTATAGAAAAAGCGTCTTTACCGGAGATTTTAATAATTCCGATACCGCCGCTTCCTATGGGCGTTGCGATGGCGGCGATAGTATCATATTCCATTTTTATAATATAATGATCACTTTGTATTTAAGCACCGTGCGATAATGAAGCCTGAAAAATTTTCCCTTTCCTCGCAAGCGAAGAAAAACAAATTTGTTTCGGACCGCTATCCCAAGCGCTTTTCAGTCACTTTCAGGTGCGAAGCTTAAGTGAGTAGTTTTTTCTTTCGGGGTGAATTTTTCTTTGGAAATATCAAAAGTTTTCTTAAAAGTCCCTCCCCCTTACTTTGGGTTCTCACCATGCTATCATCTTTTAAAGCAATGTGTACAATTCGCCGATCATGAGAATTCATTTGGCCCATTGTCGCTGGTTTTCCAGTTCGCTTAACCTTCTCAGCGAGTCTAAACGCCGTTTTTTCTAAGCCTATGCGCCGTTTTTCCAAATATCCTTCGACATCTACCTGAATTCCAATACGTTCTTTTCCTTTCTTATTAACAATTTTTTCAACGATATATTGAATAGACTCAAGCGTTTGTCCTCGCTTGCCAATAAGAATGGCAGAGTTCCCGCCTTTTATATTGAAGAACAATCGATTTGATTGCTCTTCAATCGAAATGGTTGCTTCTGTGGTAATCAAATCGATGATTCGCTGAAGGGCCTCCCTACCAATTTCTTTTGGATCATTCTCTGGAAGGGAAAGTTCTATATCATCAATTGCGGCATCTGTTTGAAGGTCTGTATTCTTTAAGGCTTGATCCAAAGAAGCCTTCTTTTGCTTTTGTGTATTCGAATCCTCAATTTTAAATTCTTGAGATTTTTTCGGCAGGGTAACACGAATACGCGCTTTTTTGGTGCCCACCAACCCAAAAATTCCGGTGGACCCATAGGAAATAACATCATGCTTGAGTTTTTCCTTGGGTATGTTTAATTCTTCACAGGCTTTTTTCACTGCCATTTCAACATTTTTGTCTTCAAACTCCAAGCTGGGTGACATTTTTAAACCTCCGTTATTAAACGTTTTTCTTCGTGATATAATACTGCTGGGCCACGGATATGATATTGTTTACAAGCCAATATAGAACAAGCCCCGAAGAAAAATTTATAAAAATTACCGTAAAAACAATCGGCATCATCATCATCATTTTCGCCTGAGTCGGATCCCCCGCCGGTGGTGACATTTTTTGCTGAATAAACATGGTCACTCCCATAATTATGGTCAAAACAGGTATGCCGTATGGCGCCTGCATAAATGGAATTGAAAAATCGAATCGAAAAAGACGATCCGGAGCTGACAGATCATTGATCCACCAGAAAAACGGTGCGTGTCTTAATTCTATGGCTTCATATAACATTCTATAAAGCGCAAAAAAAACGGGAATCTGCACCACCATTGGAAGACATCCGCCCAGGGGATTAACCTTATAGGTTTTATACAACCCCATCATTTCTTCATTCATTTTTTTCTTGTCATTTTTATATTTCTCTTTAATTTCCGCCATCAATGGTTGAATCTTTTTCATTTCAGCCATTGACTTGTAGCTTTTATTTCCTAGCGGCCACAGAAGAATTTTGGTAAGTATGGTCAAAATGACAATGGCAACACCATAGTTGGGAATATAATCATATATAAAGTTCATTATCCAGACACATGGTTTGGCAAGTATATCAAACATGCCGAAATGGACGGCTTTGATGAGGTCATAATCCACGGATTTTAGAACTTCCATGCTTTTCGGCCCGAAAAACAATTTGTACTTAAAAACATGCTGATCATTAGAATTAATCGCTTGTTCGGGCTGAACATAGGTATTCTTCAGGATCTTATCGTCATTAAAGCTTAGGTGTATGCTGGCATCCTCAGCTTTATCCGGCACAACGGCAGACATGAAATAACGATCTTGAATCGATATCCATGTTAATTTTCCAGAATACAAATCCTTCTTTTTTATTTTTTTTATTTTAATTTGCTCTAGTTTATTGTTGATGAGTGCGCTCGGCCCTTCAAAGCCATACCTGCTCACGTCGTCCGGTGTCTTTTTTAATAAAGATATTGTAAGATTGTCTTTAATCGTCTGGTCGGAACCGTTTTTAATAGTAACGTCAAGGGCAATCAAATAGGTTTCTGGTGAAAACACATATGTCTTTTCAACAACAACCCCCTTGGGAGATGTCCATGTAAAAGAGATCTCTTTGGGTTTATTCTTAATATCTACGGAATCCTTCTCGAGATTCGCCGAAAACATCGCCTCCTCGATTCCCTGAAGGTCATTACCGGCAAATCCGATCCTTACCGTTCCTTGGGACAAATCGGGATTTATCATGTCAAGTAAGGGGGAATCGTTATCAATGGATTCTCGATATTTGTTGAGGACAAAACTTTTGAATACAGCGCCTTTTTCTGAAATCTTTACTGTGTAAAGGGGTAGGTTTACGGTTATCGTTCGTGAAGGCTTCATCGGCTCTAAAGCAACGTCTGTTAAAGGTGGTGTTGTCTTTAAAGGTGTGGTTTCTGTTGGTGTCTTTTCCTCTTTTGTAACCACTGACGTTTTATTGGACGGTTGTTCCGCTTGAATGGCATCTTGGGGAAGTTTTTCCTTTGGTTTTTCAACAAAAAAAGAATTCCAAACAATAAAAACAAGCAAAGACAGCCCTATTGCAATAAACAATCGCGCGTGTTCCATTATCCTCTATCCTCTCCAAAGTTCAATACAATACATTAAAAATTCTGTTCAAATAAATTGAATTGTCGGCATGTTCGGGTTAAGAGGAGCAAAATCTATGTAGGATTGTGCGAAGGCGGGTAAATACATTTCCCTCCTGAATCAGCATCCTTATGTTTCGAACCTGTCTTATCTTGTTGTCATTTGCACTTATTTATGGGACAGGGTCGATTCCTCCCGGATGATAGGGATGACACTTTAATATTCTTTTCAAAGCAATAAGAAATCCCTTGAGAAGTCCATAGCGCAAAATAGACTGATAGGCATACTCAGAACAGGTTGGATAAAAACGGCATGCAGGAGCCAGCATTGGAGACAATATGAATTGATATGCCCTAATGGCAATAAGCGCCGGTATCACAACTGTTCTGTTAATGCTCTAAGCTCCTGGAAATATTTTTAATAACGTCTTTCAGGGATAGAAAGGCCTGCTCCGATGATAGATCCGCGGCTCTCTTTTTAGCGATAATATTAATATCCCAATGACCTGTAATAATGTGCCTGTTTAGCCGAAAAAATTCTCGCGAAAAGCGTTTAATCCTGTTTCTTGTAGGGGCATTTCCTACTTTTTTCGCTACCGTGACACCAAGGCGAGTTCGTTGAGATCGACCTGGAGAGAACATGACAATATAATGTCTGTTTTGTGTTTTCTCCCCCAAAATAGACAATTTAAGAAATTCAGAGCGTTTTAATATTCTGTCCGCCTTGGTAAAACAAAATCGCAAAAGAGACTCCTCTGTTTAACCCTTTGTTCTTTTTAGTTTATTTAATCGAGCAACATTTTTCATACCGACAAACGGGCCCTGCCTTTTGCTCTGCGTCTGTTGATAATCTTTCTGCCTTGCTTTGTCGACATCCTTTTCAAAAACCCGTGTGTTCTTGCCCGCTTGACCCTGCTTGGTTGATACGTTCGTTTCATAATATAGAATCCTTATTCATTCGCAAGATGCTTTTTCCACACCTTGAAAAAAAGTGTTTATATAAATTAAACCGAATTTATAAATCATATGATAACCCGGTTGTCAAGCTTCAAACCGCACCAAAAATCCAAAATCATATATTTAATTTCTTTCAAACAAAAAAAGAATATTCAACCCCTTTTTATTCCTTGATAATTTCAAATATATTGAACTCTTCCATATGAAGCTTGGGGTCTGGATATATGACGATTTGCCTCCCGATCATTTGCTCAACAGCAACGATAATATGACTTTCCTCACCATAAAGAAGTTCGGCAATTTTAGGGTTTACTCTCAGGCTGACCTTGACCCCTATCATGTCTCTTGATTCACGAAGAATTTCCCTAAAAATATTGTAGCATATTGTCTGTTTTGAGATAAGATACCCTTCTCCATCACAATAAAAACAAGGTTCGCACAGCATCCTTGTCAATGGTTTTCTAATCCGTTTTCGAGTCATTTGTATCAGCCCCAACTCTGATATGGGTAGAACATGGGTTTTGCTTCGATCTTTTTTTAACGCTTCCTTTAGTGCATTAAATACTTTCTCCTGATTCGATTTTTTTTCCATATCTATAAAATCGATAATAATAATACCCCCGATATCCCGAAGACGAATTTGATAGGCAATTTCTTTAACAGCCTCTAAATTGGTTTTTAGAATCGTTTCCTCCAGATTATGTTTTCCGACATATCGGCCGGTGTTTACATCGATGGCCACCAGCGCCTCTGTGTGTTCGATTACGATATATCCACCGGATTTCAACCACACCTTCTTTTTTAATGCGCGTGAGATATCGGCCTCTAAATTAAATGAATCAAAAATCGGCTCCAATCCCTCATAAAACTCCACGGATTCTTTAAGGCTTGGCATGAATTCATCAAGAAATTTTAAAATAGATTCATATCCGGAACGAGAATCTATGATTAATTTTTCAGCTTCATGTAATAAAAGATCCCTTACCGCACGGAGACTAATGGCCACCTCTTTGTGTAAAAGAAAGGGCGCCGGAGCTGTTGGGTATTTCTGTTGAATACTCTCCCACAAGTTGTTGAGGAACCCCATCTCATATTTAAGCTTCTCTTCCTGAACACCTTCTGCTGCAGTTCGAACAATATAACCGAAAGTATTTTCACGGACAGATTCAACGGTAGCCTTTAAACGATTTCGCTCGGTGTCATCTTCTATTCGCCTGGATATCCCAATATGTTCCGATGATGGCATCAGCACAAGAAATCGCCCGGGAAGGGATATGTGCGTTGTCAGCCGTGCGCCCTTTGAACCCATGGGAGCCTTGGCGGCTTGAACCATCACTTCTTGTCCTTCAGTGATAAGTTCTTCAATCTGTCTGTCACGACGAGTCGACGACATATAAGGATTATAAGGAATGCCTTCTTCTGTATCATTATCGTTATTTAAGAAATCTTCAATGGGGCTATAATTTCCGCCAATGACATCGGTTACATAAATAAAAGCGGCCTGCTTTAGTCCTATATCTACAAAGGCAGCCTGCATGCCCGGAAGTACCCGCTGCACCCGCCCTTTGTAAATATTTCCGGCAATATCTGAGGCATCTCCCCGTTCTATGAAAAGTTCAGCAATGTTTCTATCTTCTAATAGTGCGACCCTAGTTTCATGATCAGCAACATTGATGACGATTTTTTTATACATGTTTTTTCCTGTTCTTTACATTATTGTTTAACAACCGTCGCCTGTTTTGTCTCTTCTTTGGATAATCCGAAAACCTTTTCAAGAACCTCAAAAGGTCTCAACGTCTTCCCGGGTTCCGATCGGAGTATCATCCTCAGTCGATTCGGTGCAGGCAATGTCAGATTTATCACCATCTCTTTTAGGTTTATCTTTTTGCTTCTCCCTTTTCGATTGAACCGCGTAACTATGAATTCTGACATCTTTTTAAAATGGTTCATTTTTTCTTTATCAAAAGAACCGTTCTTTGAAGTTACCATGTAAACAACCGGCTCAAATGGTTTATTCGAAGACGTTGTCGAGGCAATATGACAATCAATAACTCGCAATCCTTCCGGGAGATGTCGGTTTAAGCCATTTATGATGGTTTGTGATTTTATATTGTCATGAACGTATAAAGAAAATACCTCCTTCAAACTCTCTAATCCGATGGGAAGGGCATCTTCAAAGGATATCAAAGGCTTCGGATGATAGCCTTCTGAATATTTTACCGGTATACCCGCACGTCGGATCGCACGAAAAAAGATTTTAACCATTTCAAGATGTCCAAAATATTTTGCTTGATCCAGCTTAGAAAATGATATCTTTAATTTTTTATAACCTATTGGTTTATGATCGTCTTGAATAAAATTGTTAACCATATCTTCGTTGCGGTCATTAAATACTATGGGTTTAACAGCTTCAAAATCACACGCTCCGCATTGGTTACAATCGCCATTTCGACAATCGTCTGTGGTGACACCCTCTATCGATTTATTCCGTTCGCTTATTAAATAATCTTTTGACACCCTGGTATCAATATGATCCCAGGGTAAAGGTTCAATCGTATTTCTAACACGAGATGTAAAAAAATCAATATCAACAGATTCATCTAAAAAAGACGCGACCCATGACTCATATCTAAACTTGTCACTCCATCCGTCAAATCTACACCCTTTGTTATATGCCGTCATGAGCAAACGATAAAAACGACGGTCTCCTCGGGCAAAAAGTCCTTCAATAATACTGACTTCGGGGTTCTGCCACTTGAGTCGAACGCCGGGTATTTTTAGTTTCTTCTTTAACCAGTTAATTTTATGTTTTGATTCGTCTAATGAAATTTGAGTCGACCATTGAAAGGGAGTGTGAGGCTTTGGAATAAACGTTGCTATGCTGATGTTTATTTGTCCTTTTCCTCTGTTTTTCCGGTTAACCGCTTTGAGTTTTTTTACAAGATCGACGATCGCCTCTAAATCGTCGTCCGTTTCTGTGGGTAGGCCGACCATAAAATAGAGCTTAACAACCTGCCAACCCAATAAAAACGCATCGTTCACCGTGTCTAGGATTTCTTTTTCGGTTATATTTTTATTAATCACGTCTCGAAGTCTCTGACTTCCTGCTTCCGGCGCTATAGTAAAGCCTGTTTTTCTGACTTTTTTTACAAGATTCATCAGATTGGGAGTTAATGTTCCAGCCCTTAAAGAAGGAAGGGATATCGCAATGCGCTGATTCGCATAGCGTGACATCATGCGATCCATTAATGGCAAGATACAACTATAATCCCCCGTGCTTAAAGATAAAAGTGATATGCCTTCAAAACCGGTGGCGGCAATGGAAGCATCTGAAATCAAAAGCAGCTTTGTTAAAGATCTTTCACGGACCGGTCGATATATCATCCCGGCCTGGCAGAACCGACACCCTCTGGTGCACCCTCTTGATATTTCGAGTCTTAAGCGATCATGAACTGGTTTACCGTATGGAATTATCGGTGAATCGGGAAAAGGCTCTTCATTAAGATCACGAACAATCGCTTTTTTAATTTTACCGTAATCCGGATATTTTGGCGTGAGCGCCTGAAAACCCTGGTGATCAAATTCCAGATTAAAAAACGACGGGATATAAACACCTTCAATGTGAGACCATCGTCTCAAAAGGGTTTCTTTGTCGCGATTTTCCTCTGCCTTCCATTCAAGCCAGGTCTGGCACATTTTTATGATGACTTTTTCACCATCCCCAATTACCATGGCATCAAAAAACTCTGCCACCGGCTCTGGATTACATGTGCAAGGACCACCTGCAACAACAAATGGGAATGAACCGTCCCGCTGTCGCGATAGAAAAGGAATGCCGGATAAGTCCAATATGGCGAGTATATTTGTATAATTGAGCTCATAAAGAAGGCTAAAACCGATAATATCAAACGTGTTTAACGGTTTTTTTGATTCCAGCGAAGTAACCGGCAGCCTGGATGATCTAAGATATTCCTCCAAATCGGGTGCAGGTGCAAACACCCTTTCAGCAGCGATCTTTGGGTGGTCGTTAAGGATATGATACAGAATCTGAATTCCGAAATGAGAGGTTCCGATCTCATAAAGATCCGGAAAAGCAAGTGCAAAACATAAGTCTATTTTGCTGTGATCTTTTTTAATGGTGTTGATTTCAGAGCCTAAATATCGGCTGGGTTGTTCTACAAGGGGTAAGATATCTTGTATGCTTTCTATGCTCATGATATATACTTATTAAAAATTTAGCTTTTTGAAATTTAATCTTGCCTAATGCACTTTTAACATCGACTGGTTTTAAAAATCTAATTGGTTACTATTTTTTATAAATGACACCGCTTAAATTTCCATGGGAAATATGGGGTGTAAAAATTTTATTCTTTTTATCGTATTATACCGGAGTTCAAAATGCCAGCAATAAAATCTCAAAATAATCTCCTTGTCCCTTCGGCAATTTTGCTTTTTGTTTTATTGAGCCTGTATTGTCTGATCACCCCGAACAACATATATGCTCAAAATTTAAGGGAAAGTGCGGTTGTGAAAGCCATTCAAAAAGTCAGCCCCGCAGTGGTAAACGTAAGCTCGGAGTTTGAGGTTCGCAAGCGCGTAAATCCATTTTACGGGTTTGGAATGGATCCTGGTTTCGAATCTTTTTTCAGGGATTTTTTTGACCCGGGTTTCGAACAAAAATATAAACGAAGCAGCCTGGGATCCGGAGTCATTATTGATGGTAAACGGGGATTTATTCTTACCAACAAGCATGTCATCGTAAAAAGTTCAACCATTACTGTTGCCTTAAAAGACGGGCGAGAGTTTAAAGCGCAAATTATTGGTGCAGATCCTGATTCCGATCTTGCGGTGTTAAGTATTGCTTCCAAGGGAGATCTCCCGGCAATTGAAATGAGTAATTCCAACAATCTTATGATCGGTGAGACAGTGATCGCCATCGGAAATCCTTTTGGTTTCTCAAATACCGTAACAACAGGTGTTATCAGCGCCACAAATCGGAGCATAAAGGTTGACGATACATTCTACCATGATTTTATCCAGACGGACGCCTCCATTAATCCGGGAAATAGCGGGGGGCCGCTATTAAACATCTATGGCGAGCTTATCGGTATTAATACCGCCATATATGCCAAAGCCCAAGGAATCGGTTTTGCCATACCCATAAACAAAGCCAGAAGGATTGTTACAGATCTTATTAAATACGGGGAGGTTATACCGGCTTGGATCGGTGTTACCGTTCAAAATTTGGATGATGAACTGGCCCAATATCTTAACGCGACGGCAGTCAAAGGTGTATTGGTTAAGAAAATTGAAACGTCTGGTCCTGCTTTTAAGGCCGGTATTCAAGTTGGAGATATTATACAATCTATCGAGCCTCGAAATATTCTTTCTCAAAACGATTTTAATACAGCCATGAGCAACATTTCTGCCGGAGAAACCATTAATATAAAGATATGGAAGAATGGCAAAACAAAAGAAATTTCTGTGAAATCTTCATCATTTCCAATGGCGCTGGCTTTGGATCTGGCTCAAAATATCCTCGGAATCACCGTACAAAATCTTTCTAAGAAAAATCGTTATATTTACAAAACATATACTACGGAAGGAGTGGTGATTACTGAAATTAGTGGCAATTCATATCTCGCCCGTATCGGGGCAAGACCCGGGGATATTATTCGACAGATGGATGATTTAACAATAAATAATATAGATGATTTTAAAAAGGCGATTGTTAAATACCGAAAGAAAAATTCTTTGGTTATCGTTTTACAGCGCCAGGATCAGCTTTACAACATAACGATTAAGCTATAATCCATACAGGCGTGTTATTATGGAGGCTATGATGAAACGCACAAAAATCGCAAACCTTCTTCAATCAAAAACCCCTATGGATCATGTCCTTATTAAGGGTTGGGTTCGAACCCGGCGTGATTCAAAAAGTTTTTCATTTATTGAAGTCAACGACGGATCTTGCCTGAAAAACATTCAGATAATTGCAGATCACACCTTGAATAATTACAACCAGATTACCGGTCTATCCACCGGATCCGCCGTTACTGTATCAGGAAAGCTTGCAGAATCAAAAGGTTCCGGGCAAAAATGGGAAGTTGTAGCGAAAACGGTTGAAATTTTAAGTGTCGCCCCGGAAACCTACCCGCTTCAAAAAAAACGACATACAGATGAATTTTTAAGAACCATCGCTCATTTAAGACCTCGAACCAATAAATACGGCGCCGCATTTCGAATCCGATCAGAGCTGTCCTACGCGATTCATAAGTTTTTTAGAAACAAAGGGTTTAAGTATATCCACTCACCCATCATCACCGGATCAGATTGTGAAGGGGCGGGGGAGTTGTTTCGCGTAACAACACTGGCTCTGGATAATTTACCCTTTACAGACGGTAAAACAGACTTCACCAAAGATTTTTTTGGTAAAGAGGCAAATCTAACCGTATCCGGACAGTTGTCTGCAGAAATGTTTGCTCTTGCCCTCGGAGATGTTTATACTTTCGGCCCGACATTTCGAGCTGAAAATTCTCACACCAGTAGACACGTTGCAGAATTTTGGATGGTTGAGCCGGAGATGGCTTTCTGTGACTTGAAAGGAAATATGGATCTTGCTGAAGAAATGATAAAATTTTTAACAAGATTCATTCTCGAAGAATGTAAGGATGACATTGATCTCTTTGCAAAATATGTGGATAAAAATTTGCTAAAAACTCTAGACAACGTTGCGTCATCCGATTTTAAACGTCTTTCTTACTCATCGGCCGTAGACATATTAAAAAAATCTGAAAAAAAATTCGAATATGATATCGATTTTGGAAAAGACCTACAGACCGAACACGAACGCTATTTAACAGAACAACACTTTAAAAAACCTTTAATCGTCTATGACTACCCTAAAACCATCAAACCGTTTTATATGCGTTTAAATGATGATCATCAAACGGTAGCAGCCATGGATGTTCTCGTGCCTCGAATTGGAGAAATTATTGGTGGAAGCCAGCGCGAAGAACGCCTTGAAGTGCTCGAAAACCGGATGGACGAAATGGATATGCCAAAAGAGAATTACTGGTGGTATCTGGATTCAAGGCGTTTCGGTTCTGTTGAACACAGCGGTTTTGGTCTTGGATTCGAACGGTTACTCATGCTGGTAACCGGTATTGGTAACATCCGGGATGTCATCCCTTTTCCGAGAACGCCCAACAGCATAGAATTTTAACTGTTGCCCATCCTTTTTGAATTTTATAGCTATTGGCAGAATAACTTTCCGTTTCATCCGCCGGATGATTTCTTTGAGATCTGCAAGAACTCCCAAACAAAAGCGCGTAAAAGAGAACATGGCCATGGCTTTTAGAATATCGTTCAGTAGTTTGATTTTATGTTTTAATTTGAAATACTTCGAAGATGTTCTCTTTAACGCGCTCTAATTTGCTCACACAGCTTCCCG
>Ga0209536_100010051_pt1 | contig 13992 bp, 16 predicted proteins | sample DeeMarSeWOR28_12_FD_187461 | JGI IMG/M metagenome (GOLD analysis project Ga0209536, IMG submission 187461) | Marine sediment microbial communities from White Oak River estuary, North Carolina - WOR-2-8_12 (SPAdes) (version 2) | ecosystem: Environmental > Aquatic > Marine > Intertidal zone >...
AAACAACTCGACACCCTCAACCGCGAACGCCGCAACATCGAGGCCGGGATGCAGGAGCAGGCGCTGGCAGCGCTCGACAAATTGCATCTCGATGGAAATCTTCCGCATGGATTATGCCTGTTCGATGAAACTTGGCATCAAGGTGTTATCGGCATTCTCGCCTCGCGCATCAAGGACCGTGTGCACCGGCCGGTAATCGCGTTCGCAAGGGCCAATGACGATGAGATCAAAGGTTCGGCACGTTCAGTGCCCGGTCTGCATATCCGTGACGCGTTGGATGCCGTGGCCGCGCATCATCCCGGCCTGCTCAACAAATTCGGCGGCCACGCCATGGCCGCCGGCCTGTCGCTGCCGCGCGCGCATTTCGAAACGTTTGGTACCGCGTTCGCTGAAGAAGTCGCCCGGCATCTCGACGCGAACGATCTCACCGGCAAAGTGCTGAGCGATGGCGAACTGCTGGCCGAAGACATGACCATGGAGCTCGCCCAGTCGCTGCGCGCAGCCGGTCCATGGGGGCAGGGTTTCCCCGAACCGCTGTTCGACGGTCAGTTCGAGGTGCTTGGTAGTCGTGTAGTTGGCGAAAAACATCTGCGCCTTACACTGCGTCAGTCGCAAGGCCGCAGTATTGAGGCAATAGCCTTCAATCGCGCTACGCTGCAGCCATCCGACGGCAGCAGGGTGGAGGCCGCCTATCGATTGGATATCAACAGATACCGTGGCAATCAGATGTTGCAACTGGTGATTGAGTATCTTTCAGTGATCTGAGAGGCAGTTTGTACTACGCATATTCAGAACACGCCACATTGATATTTAACAATATGATGAAATCCTTTTCTTACCATGGATCAATGCAGTTAACTTTGTGAAGAGCAGGTATGATTCGGTAATACTCTCAGGCAATCATTCAATCAAGTGCAGCTGACGAGGAGGAATTTATGGTTTTTCTAAGGAATCGGTGGATCTGCTTCGCGTTCTCCGGACTATTGCTTACAGCACTTACAGGATGCGGCCCGCTTGTCATTAAGTCCAACCCTAGCACCTTTTCTGTACCTGCAGACGCAGCGGCTCAACTTGTCAAGCAGCAAAGTGTTGCTCTGAATAATGCGTACAAGGCTGAGACTCAGGTGAGAATTTTCACAGGCACGAGAGATTGGCAAGGCGATCTGCAGCAATATACCGATACTGCCATTAGCTTACTGGGCCGGGAAATGACTAAGAAAGGCACGGACCTTTCGCCTCAGTCTGCCAAAACGATCACACTGCGTGTGCGAGATGTACAGGCCAGCCCCGGCTGGGTCATTAGGAGTGTTTTAGTGCTGGAAGCACAGTACGGGGATGGAACGAGCAGCACGATCGCATCTGAAAATACATCACCCTCCGATGCCTGGCGCGCCGTCGATGGCGCAATCATGCGTGCAGTGAGTCAATTATTGCGCGATGATAAATTTCTCGCGTACGTCAACCGGCAATGATTACGGCGTCTGCGGCATATAGAAAAGATAGAAGGGCGGATAGCGATTTATTCAACTGTCCGGCTCGACGCGTAGCCGCATATTCTTTACCACCCACGTCAGATCCAGCCGATAACGTGTGCTCAGTGTTTGCGCCTTCGCAATCATGCGTGCCCACTGTGGATAAAAGTGCTGATTCTTGACGGCGAATACAATCAGGTTGCTGCTGTTGCGCGGTTTGCTCCACCACACGCGGCCATCGAAGATGCCGCGCAGGCGGTTAAGGTAAAGACCGCGATTCGACTCGCCACCCCATATGTTGACCACCAGCACGCCCTGTTCGTTAAGGGCATTCCAGCAATTGGAGTAGAACGACTCCGAGCAGAGATTCTTTGGCAGGCCTTCAGAATCATAGCCATCCAATAGAATTACGTCGGTATGCAGGTCGTTGCGTAACAAGTATTCGGCAGCATCGGTTTGTTCAACCTGGAATCGTTCGCTGTCAGGCGGTATCAGAAATTGGTCGCGTAACGCGATCACGTCCGGGTTGATTTCGAGAGTCGTTATGCGTGTCTGCGGGAACTGTTGGTAGCAATACTTCGACAGGGAACCGCCACCGAGGCCGACCAGCAGGATGTGCTGAGGTTCATCGTGAAACAGCAGGAAGCCCATCATAGCCCTGGTATAGCTCAGGTCCAGCTCAAATGGCTCGGACACACGCATCGAGCTCTGAACTGCGCCGTTATTGAACTGCAGACTGCGAACCCCGCCTTCCTCAGAAATGCCAGGCTTGCCCCAGCCGTGCGCCAACATCTGCACAAAAATGCGAATGGCTGGAAAGATGCGCTTGGTCATCGTGTAACCTGGCAGAGCACAGTCCGTATCAGAAAAAATCTCATATGTCGCATTGGCGTACGTAAATATCAATTCCGATCAATTGATAGAGTATCTCTTTATTGCCGTTTTCCTGCATAATTTCACAATCCGCTCACCATGTCCGGCGCAAGCTTTTGAACTGAAGTTATAATCTCGGAAATTACACAGGAGTAGATAGACATGTTTAAGGCAAACTGTTTGGTTGTGCTCTTGCTCTTTGGGCTGACATCGTCTGTCGAAGCAGATTCTCGACGCGAGCACGACCGCAGCGACGACGATAAGAACAAGAAGCATGAGAAATATGAAAAACACGACAAGCGCGGGAAATACAACAAAATGGAAACGCGCGACCATTTCATTGATGAAGATCGCTTTGTTGTGCGCAGTTACTATATGCAGAATCCATCCAGCTTGCCGCCTGGCCTGGCGAAGCGTGGTGGAAGTTTACCACCGGGGCTGGCCAAGCGTGGCGGCAAGCTGCCACCGGGGCTTTCCCGTGGCCAGGTGGTAACGCCCGAGCACCATGCGCAAATGCTGCCTCTGCCGCCGAAACTTGAAGTACTGTTGCCGCCACCACCACATGAAGTAATACGGCGCATCCTGGGCCACGACATAGTGATGATCAACAAGCAGACCAACAAGGTGTTGGACGTATTGCACGACGCCTTGCCACATTGAAGTTTGATTTTTTACTCAGGCTCAATGCATAGCTTCTTGCAGCAATGCGCGGTAATGCATAACTCGAGCATCGTCATCACCCAGGAGTTCGAACAACGCCAGTAGCCCGCTGCGCCCGGCATTTTGACGGAAGCCAGGATCGTGGCGGAAGATTTCCAGCAGTTGCTGCATGGCGACGTCGTAGTCATTCGCCAACAGCTGCACCGCACTCAGCTGGTAGCGTGCCTCCAAGTTGTCAGGATTTACGGCAATAGCCTGTTCCAGATCTGTGACCGGTGGTGCTTCGCGCGCGGTGCGCAGTATGGACACGTGGGCGGCGAACTGGCGGAGTTCTGGCTGCTCCTCGCGCAAGTCGGATAGTAATGTCTGCAGCAAGTCGTCGGCCTGTGCGTAGCGGCCCTGCAGTACCAGCAGTTTGGCAAGATCGAGCGGAATGCGCATATTTTCCGGATTGGCGAGAGCTGCTTCAGCAGCGAGGCGCACGGCGCTGGCAGTGTCGCCCTGCACGTGTATGCGCAGGGCATTGAAAAGCAGGGTATCGGCGGTGTCAGCAAGCTGTTTACAGATGAAGTCGCGTAGCGCGTTTTCGGACTCTGCACCGTGCAGGGTATCCACCACCTTGCCATTCCGGTAGACCTTAATTGTGGGCAGGCTGATTACGCCATGCGAGCGTGCCAGTTACGCGAGCTCATCGGTGTTGAGCATGACCAGCACCGGTCCCTTGGCAGAATTCTCCAGCACCAGACGCGCAAAGTTGTCCGCGCTGGAATCGAACACGTACGGGGAATTGGCCATAAGGCCGCTACCTTACTGAAAGCACTGCGGGAGTGAAAGTGAAGTCCCTCTTGTCGTACTCAGAGAAGGGATATTGCGTGGTGAATTTGTGATTCCGAAAGGCTGTCAGACGCGGCAGTCTCGCGTATCATGGCAGTTGCTGAATATTCAACATTACACAGGGGATATGCATGACACAGATGACCGATTCCGGACTGAAATTCGAGGACACCACTGTGGGCGAGGGCGACGTTGCCTGCAAGGGCCAGACCGTTTCCGTGCACTACACAGGCTGGCTGGAGAATGGCACCAAATTCGATTCCAGCAAGGACCGGAACGATCCTTTCGAATTCAAGCTCGGCGGTGGGCAGGTGATTCGCGGCTGGGACGAGGGTGTGGCAGGCATGAAGGTGGGTGGGGTACGGCGCCTGACCATTCCACCGCAGCTCGGATATGGTGACCGTGGTGCTGGCGGGGTGATTCCACCCAAGGCCACGCTCATATTTGAGGTTGAATTGCTCGCCACTCGCTAGCAGTAAGCTCTTTGAATGACGTACCATAAGAATACGGTCATCTTGAGTGGCGACTTTCCTATAACTGTGTGTGGAGCAAGCATAATTGGGTTTGGACTTGCATAGCCATATTTTGGCTTGTTGCGACCAACCACAAGCGTATCATTCCGACATTGTGGATGGCGCGAAGCGGGGCACGATGGGCGTCAATAATAAGAAGACGGGTGAAGGCAGCATAGATTCTACTGCGAGTTTCGCGGCACGGCTTGCCGCTGTCAGAGAAGAAGACTTAAATTACCTGGAACCGACCAGCAACTTACTGGGGAATAATCAGAATAAGAAGGTCACAGCGACCAGCGAAAGCAGTATGGGGTTTGCCACCGTAACCGAAGAAGACCTCGGTCATCTTGTGCCGGGATGCTTCGTGCTGGTTGGAATAGGCGAATCCTCCTATTGGGTTGAGATCGGTATGATCGAAGGCGTCACGATCAGCGGCATAGTGCACCCCGAGTTATCCAGTTCACTATGCCTCATCGAACATGGTTCCAGCGAGATTGTCCGGTTCAGCCGCGATCAGATTACGGCGCTGGGCTGCGATCGCTATTGCTGGTGTTAGTATTCTGTGCTTAACAGGGTGCGTGCCGCGTACCCGATTACATTTCCTCTACAACGCAGCCATCCCGCCAGGTTCACCTTGTCAACTTAAGGAAGCCCTGTCGCGCTTCGCTTCGTTCGCCTTGTCATTTATGATGGTGGCATGAAGATGCGCGCGCTCGAAGACTTTGTCGGCAATACGCCGCTCGTGCGCTTGCAGCGGCTTCCGGGCAAGACCAGCAATGTTATCCTCGCCAAACTAGAAGGCAACAATCCGGCCGGCTCGGTCAAGGACCGGCCGGCGCTGAGCATGATCAAGCATGCCGAGGTACGTGGTGAGATCAAGCCGGGCGATACCCTAATCGAGGCCACCAGTGGCAATACTGGCATCGCACTCGCCATGGCGGCGGCCATGAAGGGCTATCGCATGATTCTGGTCATGCCTGAAAACCAGAGCCTGGAGCGGCGTGCTGCCATGAAGGCCTTTGGGGCCGAGTTGGTGCTGGTTTCGAAAGAAGCCAGCATGGAAGGCGCGCGGGATCTTGCCGAGCGGATGGGAAGAGAAGGCAAGGGCAGGGTACTAAACCAGTTCGCCAATCCGGACAACCCGCTTGCCCACTACGAAGGTACAGGCCCGGAGATCTGGCGCGATACCGAAGGCAAGATTACGCACTTTGTCAGTTCAATGGGTACAACCGGCACCATCATGGGCACGTCGCGTTTTCTGAAAGAGCAGAACTCAAAAATTCAGATCATCGGCGTGCAACCCTCGCCCGGTTCGCAGATTCCCGGTATTCGTGCCTGGCCGAAGGAATACTTGCCGAAGATCTACGACGCAACGCGCGTCGATCGAGTGCTGGAAGTTTCACAGGCCGAAGCGGAAGACATGACTCGCCGGCTGGCGCGTGAAGAAGGCATTTTTTGCGGCATCTCGTCCGGTGGCGCAACGGTGGCTGCGCTGCTGCTTTCGCAGCAACTTCGCAACGCTGTAATCGTTACCATTATCTGCGATCGCGGTGACAGATATCTTTCTACTGGTGTATTTCCGGACTGAACCACTCAAGATGAACGTACTTATATTTGATATTGAAACCATCCCTGATGTTGCCTCCGGGCGTCGCTTGTACGATCTAGAAGGGTTAAGCGACGCCGACGTGGCGAAAGTAATGTTTCATAAACGCCGCGAAGAAACCGGTGATTCCGAGTTTCTGCGTCACCATCTGCATCGGGTAGTCGCGATCTCGGTGGTTCTGCGCCACGCCGACCAGTTGCGCGTCTGGTCGATCGGTGATGCGAGCGCGGACGAGGCGGAAATCATCCGACGCTTCTTTGAAGGCATCGAGAAATACACGCCGATGCTGGTGACCTGGAACGGCAGTGGTTTCGACCTCCCGGTGTTGCACTACCGGTCTTTGCTGCACGGTGTGAGCGCGCCGCGATACTGGGACACGGGTGAACTCGATCGTGATTTCAAATGGAACAACTATCTGAATCGTTTCCATGCCCGGCATACCGATCTGATGGACGTGCTCTCGGGCTACCAGGGACGCGCAACGGCGCGGCTTGACGACATCGCACAGATACTCGGTTTTCCGGGAAAGCTGGGCATGGACGGCTCGAAAGTATGGGACGCCTATCAAGACGGGAAGCTGACGGTAATTCGGGACTACTGTGAGACCGATGTGCTAAATACTTATCTGGTCTACCTGCGCTTCGAGTTGATTCGCGGCACCCTCGATCAGAAGGCATACGACTCGGAGATCAGGCGGGTACGCGACTACCTTAAGGCTGAAAACAAACCACATTTTCAGACTTTTCTGCAATCATGGAAGTAAGATCATTCAGTTACGCTAGAATAACTGTTCCATGTCGGCTTCGTCCCCATCGGGCATGAACTATCCCGACACCATTACTGCACAGATCGAATCGATTACCCACGAAGGACACGGGGTTGCGCACGTCGGTGGCAAGGCTGTTTTCATAGATGGTGCGCTGCCGGGTGAAACGGTGAAGTACCGTACGCTGAACAGGGGCAAGCGCCATGATCTCGGCAGATTGGTCGAAATCGTCGAGGCGTCTCCGGATCGAGTCACTCCGCGCTGCCAGTATTTCGGCTTGTGCGGTGGTTGCAGTCTGCAACATCTGCGCGCCGAGGCACAACTGCCGGCCAAGCAGAAGATTCTGCACGACAACCTGACTCGTATCGGCAAGGTGGAACCGGAGTCCTGGTTGCCGGCGCTGTCCGGGCTGCACTGGGGCTACCGGCGCAAGGCGCGCCTTGGTGCACGCGTGGTACAAAAGAAGGGCGGGGTGATCGTTGGTTTTCGCGAAAAACGCACCGCCTACCTCACGCCACTTGCCTCCTGTGAAGTGCTGCATCCACGCGTGAGTGCATTGTTACCAGCACTGCGCAACCTCATTGCCACGCTGTCGACTCCCAACCGTTTGCCGCAGATCGAGGTTGCAGTGGGCGACAATGCCACGGCATTCGTCTTTCGCCATCTCGTGCCATTCACGGCGGACGACAAGGCGCGGCTTGCGGATTTTGGGCGCGAGCATGACATTCAGATATTCAGCCAACCGGGCAGACCAGACCAGCTGGTGCCGGTCTGGCCGGAAAGCCCGACGCCACTTGTTTATCAATTGCCGCAAGGAAACATGGAGCTGGAATTTACGCCGACCGATTTCATCCAGGTTAACGCCGAACTCAATAAGCGCATGGTGACGCGCGCACTGGAACTTCTCGATCCGCAGCCCGGCGAGTCCGTGCTTGATCTATTCTGCGGTATTGGCAACTTTACCCTTCCGCTGGCAAGTCGTGCCGGCCGGGTATTGGGCATAGAGGCCGATGCGATCCTGATCGAGAAGGCGCGGCACAACGCGCAGCAGAATGAACTGCAGAATGCCGAGTTTCGGCTCGCCAACCTCTACAGTCCTGACACACCAGACCCTTGGGGAGTCGAGCATTTTGACAAGTGGCTACTCGACCCACCGCGTACCGGTGCCGTAGAGGTGGTGAAGCGACTGCCTGCGGATGGGGGACCGCGTCGCATCCTGTATGTTTCCTGCAATCCCGGCACACTGGCGCGCGACAGTGAGGCGCTGGTGCACAGCAAGGGCTACCGGCTGGCCGCAGCCGGAGTCATGGATATGTTTCCGCAGACCAGTCATGTCGAAGCCATGGCCCTGTTCGAGCGGTCAAATTGACCCCATAATTACGGCATGATTTTGCAACAACTCTTTCTTCAACAAGTAAATACTTCCGATGCTGATTGAGGTTCATGTTCCCAGCCAAATGCTGCGCCTGAAAGACGCCAGCGGCCGTGTGCTCATGGAGACACGCATATCCACCGGCCGCAAGGGCGTCGGTGAGCAAAATGGCAGCGAGCAAACGCCGCGTGGCTGGCACAAGATCCGCGCCAAGATCGGCGCCGGCCAACCGGAGAATACTGTGTTTGTGGCGCGCCGCCCGACCGGCGAGCTGTATGCGCCAGAGATGCGGGCAAGCTATCCAAACCGCGACTGGATACTCACCCGCATTCTCTGGCTCTCTGGCCTGGAACCGGGCCGTAATCGGCTCGGCAAGCTCGACACCATGCGCCGCTTCATTTACATCCATGGCTGCCCGGACGATGACGTCATGGGCACGCCCGGCTCACGCGGCTGCGTGAAAATGCGCAACCGCGAACTGATCGAGCTCTTTGACCGCGTGCCCATCGGTACTCGCGTCAACATAATCGCGGAGGACGCGTGACGCTCGGGCCGGTAATGCTGGATGTTGAGGGTTTCACGCTCACCCTCGAGGAGCGTGAGCGTCTCATGCACCCTCTCGCCGGCGGAGTGATTCTGTTCGCGCGCAATTACCAGTCACCCGCGCAAATCGAGACGCTGGTGCGCGAAATACACCGTCTGCGCCAGCCACCTCTGCTTGTGGCCGTGGACCATGAGGGCGGACGAGTACAGCGATTTCGCGAAGGCTTCACCAGTCTGCCGGCGGTTGCGCGCTTCGGTGAAGTGTACGACGAAAATCCGAAGCGCGGCCGACGCTTGGCAGAGACCGCCGGCTGGTTAATGGCAGCGGAGTTGCGCGCTGTCGGCGTGGATTTCAGTTTTGCACCGGTGCTGGATGTCGGACGCGGCATCAGCCGGGTTATTGGTGATCGGGCGTTCCATGCCAGTCCCGAGGCCGTGGCGGATCTTGCCCACGCCTACATGACAGGCATGCACCGTGCAGGCATGGCGGCTACCGGCAAGCACTTTCCCGGACATGGCGGTGTCGAAGCCGATTCGCACGTAGCCGTGCCGGTTGATGGGCGTCGCTATGAGGATATCTACATGGAAGACATCGTGCCGTTTGAGCGCATGATTCACTATGGTCTGGAGGGCATCATGCCGGCACATGTGATTTACCCAAAGGTCGACCCGCACCCTGCCGGATATTCGCACTTCTGGCTACAACATGTGTTGCGTGGTGAAATTGGCTTTCAAGGCGTAATTTTCAGCGATGATCTGTCCATGGAAGGGGCTAAGGCTGCCGGTGGTATTGTGGCCAGGGCACAGGCGGCGATTGGAGCCGGTTGCGACATGGTGCTGGTGTGCAACGATCCGCAGGCCGCAGGTGAATTACTGGATGGCTTGGGACAGCACGATAATCCAGCCGCCCTGATGCGTCTGGCGCGCATGCATGGCCGTCACCCGCTAAATCGCGATGATCTTCTGGCTGACTCCGGTTACCGTGAGGCAGTGCGGGCGGTGGGCAACTTGACCTGATGGTTGTACAATTCGCCGCCTCGGCGTACGCGCCTGAGCTAGAATTCAATTAGTTCGTGTTCATCAGGAGGAATCCGGAGTTGGCCGATATTATCCAACCACTCAAGAAGCTCAAGCTCGAGAGTTTTAACAATCTCACCAAGACGCTGAGTTTCAACATCTATGATATCTGCTACGCGGCGAGCGAGAAGGCGCAGAAGGAGTACATCGCATACATCGATGAAGCCTATAACGCCAAACGTTTGACACAAATCTTGACGGAAGTCGCGCAAATCATTGGCGCGAATATTCTCAATATCGCGGAGCAGGACTACGACCCTCAGGGCGCGAGCGTCACCATGCTCATCTCTGAACTGCCGATCAGTGAGGAGCCACAGAATCCAGAGGCCCCCGGACCCTTGCGCGCGAGTGCGCCCAACAGCCCGCAAACCGAGCTTGGTCTGGAGACGCAAAAGCTGACCAAGGACTCAGTGGTCGCGCATCTCGACAAAAGTCACATTACCGTGCACACCTATCCGGAATCACACCCGGATAACGGCATCAGCACGTTCCGCGCAGACATTGAAGTATCAACCTGCGGCAAGATCTCGCCGCTGCGTGCCTTGAATTATCTGCTGCACAGCTTCGAGTCGGATATTGTCATCATCGACTACCGCGTGCGCGGGTTTACGCGTGACGTGAAGGGCGTAAAGCACTATATCGATCACAAAATTAATTCTATCCAGAACTTCGTGGACAAACACACGCTCTCTCGTTACCAGGCGATGGATGTGAATATCTACCAGGAAAATGTATTTCACACGAAACTGATGCTCAAAGAATTCAATCTGAACAGTTATTTATTCGGCATTACCGATGGCGATCTGCAGCAACAGGAAAAGAAGACTGTAGTGCAACGCTTGCAGCACGAAATTACCGAGATCTACAACGGTACCAACATACCCAAATAATTTGACGGCACGACAGGTTGCTTGAAAAAAAGGCAGGCCAATGGCCTGCCTTTTCATTTCAGTCATGCTGGAAATTGTGTTTATTATATATATATAACAATATGTTATTGTATGTTTCTAATTTAATTTCTGGGTCTCTTTTTCTGTTAAAGTCGGTTTCTCGGGTTACTCCGCCCATCCGGGAACCGTGGAAACTGTATGTCTGAATTCAATATTCACTGCGTCGATTGTACGCGGCTGGCCAGTCACCTCGCACATGTACGGGAACGCTTCAATGGCTATCATGGACTTCCGGTCGCACCTTTCGGCGATCTACAGGCGCGCCTGCTGATCGTAGGCCTGGCCCCTGGTATGCACGGCGCCAATCGCAGCGGCCGGCCATTTACCGGCGACTATGCGGGCATCCTGTTGTACCAAACGCTTTACAAGCATGGTCTTGCAAGCCAGGCCGAGTCGGTGAGCCGGGATGATGGACTGGTGCTATGCGACTGCCGTATCACCAACGCCGTAAAATGCCTGCCGCCCGAGAACAAGCCAACTACCAGCGAGATCCGCGCCTGTAATCGTTACTTGCAAGCCGAGCTCGAGGGGATGCCGAAGAATGCGTTGATCCTGGCGCTTGGCGGTGTTGCTCACAAGTCCGTGCTACAGGCATTCAAGCTCAAGCAAGCGGAATTCGGCTTTGCCCACGCGGCCGAGCATCGCCTGCCGAATGGGTTCATCCTGCTCGATTCCTATCATTGCAGTCGCTACAACACCCAGACCCGGCGTCTTACTCCGGCCATGTTCGATTCAGTCGTGGCGCGAGCTCGCGAATTGTTGTTGACGCGACCGTCATGACGGGTTTCGATCCCAAGTCATTTGTGCAGAGCATGACTGAGGCTCCAGGCATTTATCGCATGCTGGATACCGCTGGTGAGGTGCTGTACGTCGGCAAGGCGCGCAACTTGCGCAAGCGGGTCGGCAGCTATTTTGCCCGTGGCGCGCATAGCGGGAAAACACATGCCATGTTGCAGCGGGTGACGGCTATCGAGGTGACGGTTACGCACACCGAGAATGAGGCGCTGCTGCTTGAAGACAACCTCATCAAGAGCCTCAAGCCGCGCTACAATATCCTGCTGCGCGACGACAAGAGTTACCCCTATATACATATTTCTGACCATGAATTTCCACGTCTCGCATTTTACCGTGGGGCACACAAGGACAAGGGGCGATATTTTGGGCCCTATCCATCGGCGTCAAGCGTACGCGAGAGCCTGGGACTGTTACAGAAGGTGTTTCCGATACGCCAGTGTGAAGACAGCGTTTTCCGCAGCCGTTCGCGCCCCTGCCTGCAGTATCAAATCAAGCGCTGCACAGCGCCTTGCGTTGGCTACATTAGCGCCGAGGCCTATGCCGAGGACGTACGCCATGCCGTGCTGTTTTTGGAGGGCCAAAGCCAGACGGTCGTCGAGGCCATGGCCAAGCGCATGGATGTCGCTGCAGCAGCACTCGATTACGAAACCGCCGCAGGTTTCCGTGACCGGATAGCAGCGTTGCGACAGGTGCAGGAACGGCAATCGGTGAGCGGCGAAGAAGGCGACGCCGATATCATTGCCATCGTGATGGAAAAACGGGTTGCCTGCGTAGGTGTTACCTTCGTTCGCAACGGCCGCAATCTTGGCAACAAGCTGTTCTTTCCGCGCTTGGGTGAAATTTCAGATGTTGGTGAAATACTCCAGGCTTTTCTCAGCCAATATTATCTGGGAAAGCCTGTCCCGCCGCAGATTTACCTGAACCATGCAGTGCCTGAGAAGGACTGGCTCGAAGCGGTGTTTATGCAGCAGGCCGAGCATACGGTGCGAATTACCAGCCAGCCGCGTGGATTAAGGCGTCGCTGGGTAAAACTCACTGAACTTAATGTTCGTGATGCCCTCCGCCGGCAGCTTAACGATCGCGCCAGCCTGCGAAATCGCTTCGAAGCATTGCAGGAGGCACTTTGCCTTGAGGCCACCCCGGAGCGCATAGAATGTTTCGATATTAGTCACACCCAGGGTGAGGCAACGGTTGCTTCTTGCGTTGTCTTCACCCCCGAGGGGCCGCTGAAGTCCGATTATCGCCGGTTCAATATCAATGGCATCGTGCCGGGCGACGACTACGCGGCCATGACCCAGGCACTGGCACGCCGTTACCGGCGGGTGCGGGACGAGCAGGGCAGCGGGGCGGCGGGGCGGTTTCCGGACTTGCTGCTCCTGGACGGCGGAAAAGGGCAGCTGGGCGTCGCTGAGTCGGTCCTGCATGATCTGGGAGTTGAGGATGTACACCTGGTGGGCGTTGCCAAGGGCGAGGAGCGCAAACCTGGCAAAGAGCAGCTTTTCTTGTCCGGGCAGGGTACCCCCACTATACTGCCGTCGGATTCGCTGGCACTGCTTCTCATCCAGCAGATCCGCGATGAAGCACATCGTTTTGCAATCACCGGTCACCGTCAGCGGCGTGCCAAGGCACGCACTGCCTCGGTACTTGAAGAGATACCCGGAGTTGGCGACCGGCGCCGTCAGGCGCTCCTCAGACATCTCGGGGGCTTGCAGGAGGTCATGCGTGCCGGGGCGGATGATTTGGCGCGCGTGCCAGGCATCAGTTCGTCACTGGCGCAAAAAATTTACACGACTTTTCACGAGGGGGAGAGCTAAAGAGTGCCGTGGAACGCCCCAAATTTGCTAACACTGCTAAGGATACTCCTGATTCCGGTCTTTATTGGCGCTTATTATCTGCCGTTTCGCTGGGCGCCGTTGCTGGCCACGATATTGTTTGTGCTGGCCGCGCTCACCGACTGGTTGGATGGCTATTTGGCACGCCGTCTTAACCAGGCCTCACCATTCGGAGCTTTTCTTGACCCGGTGGCAGACAAATTAATGGTGGCGAGCGCCCTGGTCCTGCTCACCACGGATCCCCGAGTGCACAGCATGGTGCTGGATTACCGTTTGTTTGCCATCGTGGTACTGATCATCATTGGACGAGAAATTACTGTCTCCGCGCTGCGCGAGTGGATGGCGGAATTGGGCGAACGGGCGAGGGTGGCGGTTTCGTTTCTTGGCAAGTTCAAAACGATTGGTCAAATGGTTGCGATCCCGTTCCTGCTCTATCGCGAACCATTATTTGGCCTGCCGGTATTTCGGGTCGGGGAACTGCTACTGTACCTGGCCGCCGGCCTCACGCTTTGGTCCATGGTGATCTACCTGCGTGCCGCCTGGCCAAGCCTGACACGGGTCCGGCGGGACTGAAGTGTCGGCTTGACAGCATACGGACGCGGCTTAAAATGTCGCCTTCTTACGCGGGAATAGCTCAGTTGGTAGAGCGCAACCTTGCCAAGGTTGAGGTCGGGAGTTCGAGCCTCCTTTCCCGCTCCAG
>Ga0209536_100010052_pt1 | contig 13990 bp, 15 predicted proteins | sample DeeMarSeWOR28_12_FD_187461 | JGI IMG/M metagenome (GOLD analysis project Ga0209536, IMG submission 187461) | Marine sediment microbial communities from White Oak River estuary, North Carolina - WOR-2-8_12 (SPAdes) (version 2) | ecosystem: Environmental > Aquatic > Marine > Intertidal zone >...
TACGGGGTTTTAATTGCTAAAGATAAAAAAAAGGCAGCCTCTTGAGAACTGTGTAGTTTTTTTATATTTACAGAAACATTGTTTCCATGATCGACTCTTTTCAGTTTTCTTCACTTCCGAGGATTATTTTTGGTCCGGGGAAGCGAAATGAACTGGCCGATGAGGTTCTTGCACGGGGCAGGCGAGTGCTCTTGCTTACAGGATCATCCTCCATACATAATTCCGGGCATGGGGATGAAATCATAAACGCGCTTAAGGGAGCAAGCCTGGAACTGGGACATGAGGTTATTGCCCATGAACCATCGCCTTCAATGATTGATGAGATCGTAGAACGGCACAGGCCGGCAAATATGGAAGTGGTGGTTGCTGTGGGAGGTGGAAGTGTCATGGATGCCGGGAAGGCGGTATCAGCCATGATCCCTGTGGAAGGCAGTATCCGGGATTTTCTGGAGGGGGTGGGGGACAGGAAGCATCCTGGACTGAAGATCCCCTTTATTGCGATGCCAACTACATCTGGAACCGGCAGTGAAATGACCAAGAATGCGGTGATTTCTGAAGTGGGAGAAGAAGGCTTTAAAAAATCTCTTCGTCACGATAATTTCATACCGGAGCTGGCCATTATCGATCCGGAGATGATGCTTTCATGCCCGGCAAAACTCACGGCTGCTTCCGGCATGGATGCTTTTTCCCAATTACTGGAATCCTACCTGTCAACCAGGGCCAATCCAATGACCGATGCCCTGGCACTTCAGGGATTGAAACAGATTAAAAGGTATCTGCTGCGGGCATACCTGGAGGGTGAGCAGAATCTGGAAGCACGCTCAGGAATGGCCATTGCAGCTATGTTCTCCGGGATCACCCTGGCACATGCCGGACTGGGACTGGTGCACGGATTTGCTTCCCCGCTCGGCGGATTCTACTACATACCCCACGGGGTGGCCTGTGGTTCATTAATGGCGCCTGTATTTGCCACCACAATTGATAACCTGCTGGACCAACCCGAGAACCCCGCCATGAATAAATTACTGATAGTCAGCAAGGTATTTGCCGACTTTAAATACAAGAAAGATCTGGAGTACCTGCAGGCCTTCAAGCAGAAACTTATACATATCACTTCCCTCCTGGAAATGCCTCTTTTATCTGAATACGGACTGGAGGAAAAAGGCATTCAGAAGGTAGTGGACTGTACTTCTCATAAATATCACCCGGTAAAGCTAACCAATAAGCAAATGGTCAGTGCATTACGGTCCAGGATCTGATTCATCCTCAACCAAAAGGGACTTCACGTGCTTTTCATTTATGCTGAAGTAGTGTTCATAGATGTGCTTTTCCTCAAGGGTATTGAAGGCGGATCCTGAAACGGCCCGGTTAAAATCCTTCATTTGCCATACATCTGGATTTGTGAAGGGATTGAGTTCGGCATTATAATTCACCGTGGTCCCGTCCTTGTAGAATTTAATGGGATCAGTCTCGTGATCCTCCATAAGGACGATAAGGCTATCGTAATAGTGTGAGAAATAGGTGAAACCATCCAGGCAATCGCAGTTAATGGAATAAAAATCATCAGATACACCGGGCTGGATCCAATCGGCGTTTGTAAAATCAGATGAATAAGGCTGCGCGTAAATAGGAATAGTAGTATCATTTTTGATGGAAAGCCATGTCAGTTCGTCGCCGGCACAGCCTGAAAGAGCAATGAATAAAGTTATCCAAATAATACCCCTCATAGCCAATTATTTAGGCAGCTCAATCCCTGTATTTGATAAGAATAGCTTTATGGAGATGGCCAGAAGGATAATTCCAAAGAATTTCCTGAGGATATGCAGGCCATTAGGTCCAAGTATCCGTTCAAACAGGGTTGTGAGTTGGAGCACAAGATAAACAATAATCATATTTAATGAAAGTGCTATCAAAATATTTACCGTATGGTACTCGGCACGCAGAGAAAGAAGGGTGGTAATGGAGCCTGCTCCTGCGATCAGGGGGAAGGCAATTGGAACGATGGCCCCGCTTCCGCCTGATTCGTGTTTAAATAGCTGTATTCCAAGGACCATTTCAAGTCCCATGAGCAACAGAATAATGGAACCGGCAATGGCAAAGGACGAGATATCCACACCGAATATTCCAAGCAACGGCTCTCCGATGAACAGGAACAATATCATGATTACATAGGCCACTATGGACGTTCTTACGGGGTGAATAGCACCTGTCTTTGCCTTTATATCCAGTATAATGGGGATGGAACCCAGGATATCTATTATGGCAAAGAGGACCATAAATGCTGCCAGTATTTCCAGGAGACTGAAATTCATGGTAGATTGGAGTCTTTATTCGGCCTGCAAAGTTTACATTTTCCAAGGAGATAAAAAAATAAAGCCGGAGCAATGCCCCGGCCTTTATATCTGACAGAATAAATAATCTGAATACTAGGTCTTTGTTTTTATGGTGCAGCCAATGGCCCTGGTAGTGGAAGGATTGGGCTTGGACCCCGAACCCAGGGCTGCAATGGCTTTTTCCACATATCTGGTGGTTACAGATGCCTCCTCCATGGCATTGTCATCAATGGCACCCACATATACCACCTTGAATTTATCCCCCTTATTCTGCAGGAGAAAGATATGAGGTGTCTTGGTTGCCCCGTAGCTCTTATATACTTCCTGCGACTCATCTTTCAGGTAGACGAAAGGATAATCTTTATCATCGGCCCTGGCTTTCATCTCTTCCATGGTGTCGTCGGGTGACATTTCGGCGTCATTGGGATTTATGGCCACCACAGGAAATCCTTTATCCACATAGGTATTATGCAATTTTATTATTCTTTGTTCATAAGCTTTGGCAAATGGACAGGGATTGCAGGTAAATACAAGGATTACACCCTTTTGGTCCTTGTAATCTGACAGGGATACGCTTTTACCGTCAACGTTTTTCAGAGTAAAGGAAGTTGCATCATCTCCTGGCTTCAGGCCGGCGTTCACCAGCATAACAGCCATGATCGCAAGCAAGCTTGTAAGGATTGTTCTTTTCATATCAATTCATCATTTGTTTAACATGTTTGAATAATTCGTCCCTGCTTAGTTCCTTTTCCAGAAACAAGCGGTTCCGGCCATTATACATGAGTGTGGCAGGGATGGCTCCTGACCAGTCAGGATCAATGCGCTCGATCCAGCTATTATAGTCCAGGTCAGTCATCAGGTAAACCGCTGCTGTAATTTCTTTTTCCTGCAGAAAAGGAATAACTCTTCTTTCAATTGTATTGGGGAAATCCAGGCTCACCAGAATTACTTTGAGATCCTCTGCAGGAGGATTTCTGTGCAGTTCCTCGAAATATCCGATCTCCTTGACACAGGGAGAACACCACGTTGCCCAGAAATTCACCACATAAGTGGTATCATTGTCCAGGGAACTTAATGCTTCCAGCTCATCACTCCCGATTTGCTTTATGGATTGGCCCCGTACCTGACTGAATAACAGTGCCGAACAAAGTAATGCCAGTATCTTGTATCTCATCCCTTGTAAAACACCCGATGCAATAGTTTTGTTTGATTTGTTCGGGTCACGTAAACAATTTTAACATTCATTTGTATTTTATCATTAAGCAATGAGATATTAACCAAAACCTGTATTCCATGTCATTTACACTGGATATTGGAGCAAAGGCTCCTGATTTTAATCTTCCCGCAACCGACGGGAACACCTATGCCCTGGCTGATTTCAAGGAAGATATTCTGGTCATTTTCTTTACCTGCAACCACTGTCCCTATGTGATTGGTTCTGATGAACTTACCCGGGCCACTGCCCTGCGCTTTGCAAATAAAGGGGTTAGATTCATAGGTATAAACTCCAATAGTGCCAATACCTACCAGGAGGATGATTTTCCGCACATGGTCAGTCGCATGGAGGAACACAAGTTTCCCTGGTTGTACCTGCATGACGAGAGCCAGGAAGTGGCCCTGGCTTATGGTGCGCTGCGAACCCCCCATTTTTTTGTGTTCAACCGGGAGCGGACGCTACTTTACACCGGCAGGGGGGTTGATCAGCCCAAAGACTCCAGTAAAGTGACAGTAAACGACCTTGACCGGGTCCTTGAGGAGATAACTTCCGGTATAGCGCCCTCGGTTAAGGTGACCAATCCGATCGGTTGCAACGTAAAATGGGAAGGAAAGGATAAGCACTGGATGCCTGCCGATGCCTGCGACCTGGTTTGATCAGGCTAAATAGACCTTGAGAATTTGTTTCTTTCCAAGGTGAATCCTGCTTTTAACGGTTCCAATGGGGATCCCCATATGCTCGGCTATTTCCTTGTATGAATATCCTGAAAGAAACATTTTTATGGGTTTTGAATAGACCCCTGGCAACATCCCGATTATTTCATGCAGTTCTTTCTTTTCAAGCTGATCATAAGGAACTCCGTTCGAACTGCTGCTCTGTACGGGATAACTGTTGAGCTCCTCACTATCGTGGGTAAGCTGGCGGTAATGGCTGCTTCGTAAATAATTGATGTAGGTGTTTTTCAGAATGGTATACAACCAGGCCCTTATGTGATCGTTATTGTGCAGCCTTTTGCGGTTTTTCAGTGCCTTGAAGCTGGTTTCCTGCACAAGATCAAGTGCGTCTTCCCGGTCTTCGGTGAGCTGCAGGGCATAATAGAACAGTTGCTCCTGCAATTGAACAAGGTCATACTGGAAATAATCCGGATTAAAGCTGTTTTCCCCGGGTTCCATTTAGTGAGCACCTTAATTTTTAGTAAATTACAAATTAATCCCGTACAAATCAACTTGCTAATCACGAATAGTTTTCACAATTTTAAAACTGCTATTATTTCTAGTATTAAACTTAAAGGATCAATATGAAGACCATGAAAATTACCATGAGCTTAATTGCCGGGTTACTGATGTTTCTATTTACCTGTGACCTGCAGGCTCAGAATGAACTTACAGAAGAAGAGAAGGCAGATGGCTTTGTTCTTCTTTTTGACGGTAAGACCAGTGATGGCTGGCGCGGATACAAAAAGGATGTATTCCCGGACAAGTGGCTCATCGAGGACGGAACCATTCATTTTAACCCGGAAGCCGGAGGAAGCGGCGGGGATATCATTTTCGATAAAAAGTTCTCCGATTTTCACCTGAAGCTGGAATGGAAGATTGCCGAAGGTGGCAACTCGGGTATTTTTTATCTGGGGGCTGAGAATGATAAATTCAGGGCCATCTATGCCACGGCGCCGGAGATGCAGGTGCTGGACAATGCCAGACATCCCGATGCCAAACTGGGAAAGGATGGAAACCGTATGGCAGGATCCCTGTACGATCTGATACCAGCCAAGCCCCAGAATTTCAAGGGAGCAGGGGAATGGAACTCGGCTGAAGTGATCATTAAGGATAAGCATGTTATCCACAAGCAAAACGGTGAGGTGGTGCTTGAATATCAGTACGGGACCCGTGAATGGGATGAGCTGGTGGGCGGATCCAAGTTCCCCGGTATAAATCCAACTTGGGCCAATCTTCAGGAAGAAGGCTACTTCGGACTGCAGGACCATGGCAACCATGTATGGTTCAGGAATATCAAGATCAAAGAACTATAAACCATCAACGATGCAAAACAGAAGAACATTTATGAAAAGTGCAGCCCTGGCGGCTGCAGCACTTTCTGCAGGCAAGCTGGCCAGTGCAAAAGACATAAAAAGCAATTCCCTGGCTTATCCCGATCAGCAGCGGGAACTATTCTTTGATATTTCCTTGGCCCAGTGGTCATTGAACCAGGCCCTGTTTGGAAGGAATGTAGAGAAAATGGACAATCTGGATTTCCCGGCTTATGCCAAGGAGAAATTCGACATACACGCTGTGGAATACGTAAACCAGTTTTTCATGGATGCCGATACGGAGTATATCAAGGAGCTTCTGAAGCGTACCCAGGATATCGGTGTGAAGAATGTGATGATCATGATCGACCGTGAAGGAAACCTGGGGGATACCGATGAAGAACGGAGGAAGCAGGCCGTTGAGAATCACTATAAATGGGTGGAATATGCCCATATCCTGGGCTGTCATTCCATCCGGGTGAATGCCGGAGGACGAGGAACCGCGGAGGAGGTGGCTTTTGCTGCTACCAGGAGCCTGCGAACATTGAGCCAGTTTGCTGCCGATTACGGTATAAATGTGATTGTGGAGAACCACGGAGGCTACTCCTCCAGGGCCAGCTGGCTTGTGAACGTTATCAGGAATACCGGGATGGTTAACTGCGGTGTACTTCCCGATTTTGGCAATTTTGTGGTAGATCGCAGTGAAGGCGGGGAGCGATATGATCTTTACCTGGGAATGCAGGAGCTAATGCCCCTGGCCAAGGGAGTCAGCGCCAAATCTCACAATTTCGATGAGGAAGGGAATGAGGTGGATAAGGATTTCTACAGGCTCCTGAAGATCGTAAAGGATGCAGGATTCCGCGGATATATCGGTATCGAATACGAAGGCAGGGAACTGAGCCAGGATGAAGGTGTAATGGCCACCAAGAATCTGCTGATCAAGGCTGGTAAGGCTGTGATGGAAGCCGATTCTGAACAGGAAGGATAATCACCTGCTTTTCAGAAATATATCAATATTACGGGCTATCTTTTCCACCAGGAGTTCCCTGGATTCTTTTGAGGCCCAGGCCATGTGAGGAGTGATCAGGATCTTTTCCTTATCAAATAACTTGAGTAGCGGGTTGTCGGCGTTGATGGGCTCCTGCACCATCACGTCGATCCCTGCTGCAGCTATCACATTTTCATTAAGGGCCTTTGCCAGGTCCTTTTCATTGATGATCCCCCCTCTGCCCAGATTGAGCAGGATGGCGCAGGGTCTCATGAGCTTCATCCGTTCGTAGGTGATCAGATTGCGCGTCTGGTTATTAAGCGGTGCATGGATGGAGACCACATCGGAGCTTTTAAGCAGGTCGTCCAGTTCAAATCTTTTATAGCTGATATGATTGTTTCTGCCAGTGGTTGAGTAGAAAACCACCTCCATTCCAAAGGATTCGGCAATACGTGCCACCTGTCTCCCGATGGTTCCCAATCCAATGATTCCCATCCTCTTGCCCTTTAGTTCCCAGAACGGTTCGTTATGGTGGGTAAAGGAACCGCTTCTCGAATAGGCCCCGCTTTTCACATAGGTATCGTAGTAAAACGGTTTGTTTATCAGGTAAAGCAGCATGGTAAAGGTGAGTTGTGCCACAGAGTCGGTGGAGTACCCGGCCACATTTTTCACTTCTATCCCATTATTTTCCGCATAATTCAGATCCACATTATTTACCCCGGTTGCCGCAACACAGATCAGTTTCAGGTCCGGAAGCTGCTTCATCACCTCCTCTGTCATCTGCACCTTGTTCACGATAACGATCTCCTTGCCCTCACAGCGTTCTACAACTTGTTCCGGTTCGGTGCCTTCGTAGGTATCCAGTTTCCCCAGTTTGGTAAGCAGTTTCAGGTTATCAACCTTTCCGATGGTCTTCTGGTCCAGAAATACTATACTGGTCATGTTTTATTTATTACCTAAAATAAACGTATCTGACATAATTTGGTTCACGGGGGACTCCTGTATTACTTAATCTAGGTTAAGATATGTTAAATGGCCCGTTTTCCGGAAATATTGGATAATTTTAAGTGATATGCCTATCCGTATCCTGCTTCCGGCCTTCTGCTTGCTGTTCATTACACAGGTCCCTCTGCTTGCTCAACCGGCTGATTCGGTGTTCAAACTCTCTGCGATCATATACGACGACCTGTACATTCCCGTTTCGGCCACCCATGTTATAAATATCAATACCCGTCAGGGCGATGTCACAGATAGCCTGGGTATCTTCAACCTGCCGGTAAGCTATTCAGATACGCTGCTGGTTCGCAACATTGCTTTCAGGGACACACTTGTTCCTGTGGTAGCTGTAAATGAAAAAGGCCACATCAGGCTGCAAAGAATGCGCTATCCCCTGCAGGAGGCAAGGATCTTTGAGTGGGGGGCCACTTATGATGATTTTCGGGAAGCTTTTATGGGGATGGAAATGCAGCAGACCCTTGCGTCATCCCTGGACCTGCCCAGGCAGGATCCTGAAAAAGTTCCGGTGGAAATGGATGAAAAAGCGATAAAAAGCGCAGGTATGCTGCTTACTTCACCCATTTCTTTTTTCTATTACAACTTCAGCAGGCATGCCAAATCGGCCAGAAAGGTCTACTGGCTGGAGCGAAACCAGGAGCAACATGATCGTTTTGAAGCCATTATGAGCACCGAGAATCTTAAAGAGATTACCGGACTGAGCGGACAGGAGCTGCAGGTATTTCTGGTTTTTCTTTCCCGGCGGATGGTATGTGATATCAACTGCTCTGAGCTGGAAATCTATGAAGAGATCTATGGACTCTGGGAGGTCTACCGGGAGTTAAAGGAGCGGGGGATCCTGGAGGAATCCATGGGATCCCAAAAAAAGGGAGAGTAATGATTACCCTCCCTCCGGATTAAAAGTATCGTACGGGATCAGACCACTTGTTCCTTATCCTTATCCCAGAAAATGGTACGGTTCTCACGTTGAGCCATAATACCCATGGATGCAGCCACACCTTCTTCAAAGGCCTGGTCGATGTTGCAGCTGGGTTGCTTGTTTTCCCGGATACACTGGATCCATTCCGCAATATGGAGGTGGGTGGTATCCACCCGGCGTCCTCCGCGATAGGTGTACAGGAGTCCGCGTGCAGCAAAATACTGCTCAGTGGCCGTGGCTACTGCATCAGCATTTTTACGTCCCGGTATATAGGTGTATATGGGTAGCTCCGGATCGATCAGTCCGCTTTTGATCTGCTCTTCATATCTGGTGCTTTGACGGTCTGCATAAATGGTCAGGGTATTTCCGAATTCCATATATCCGTCATGCCCCATGATGGTCTTCCCCCTGTTGTTATTACTTGCCAGCGATGCACTGTACAACAGGCTGAAATCCAGGTCAGGATATTCCAGTACAGTATTCCATACATCGGGTACTTCCCGGATCTCATTCACATAATCCCCTCTCTTCTTATCTTTCCAGAAGTAAACCCCTCCTGAAGCTGAGGCGGATGTTGGGATTCCCATGCCGAGTATCTGATTGATCGCGTCAAATTCATGGGTCAGCAGATCTCCTGATAAACCTGTGCCGTAGTCCCACCAGCATCTCCAGCGGAAAAAGCGTTCCGGGCTCCAGGGATGTTTCACTTCGCAGGGAGCTTCGAATTGCTCCCAGTCAACGGTATTTGGATTGGCATCTGGATGAATGTCATAAACCCAGGCACCGTTGGCAGAGTTGCGGTTGGTGCATACCTCTATCAGGTTGATCTTTCCGATAAGTTGTTTTTCGATGGCTTCCTTGGCCTTGATATAGCTTTCCGTCTGGCGCCCCTGGTGACCCAGCTGATACACGATGCCGCTTTGCTTCACTGCATCCCGAACCGCGTAGTTCTCATCCATGGTCAGAGTAAATCCTTTCTCGGCATATACATGCTTGCCGGCCAGGGCTGCATCGATAGTCATCCGGGCATGCCAGTGGTCCGGTGTGGCAATAATGACTGCATCAATATCATCGGCGGCCAGCAGTTCCTGGTAGGTCCTGTATCGTTTTGGTACCGGTCCCATTTGTCCGTCTTTGCCTTCACGACCGATATTTGCTGCGGCCTCAATGGCTTTTTGAGCGTGTACATCAAAGAGATCACAAACACCTGTCACCTGAATATTCAGGTCATCCTGTTCAAGGAAATCCGCATACCTCTTATCCTGAGAATTTTCTGCAGCCTGATCTTTCAGGTTCTGTACGGCTTCGGGATGGGCAAAACCGGCTGCCTTCATCAGCTGCGTGCCACGGATACCATAACCAATCAGTCCAATCCTGATGGCGTCGCCATCATGCTTGAAAGGCGTATATTCTTTCTCATCGGAACTCATATTTAGCTCCTTGGCCAGTTTATGGCTGCGGATGTGGTCCTGCCTGGTTTTTCTCCAGGTTCCATAGGCCATGGCACCCAGTACGGGAACGGTAGCCAGTCCCTTGAGCACATCCCTGCGGTTCATTTTGCTACTGCCTGTATTTTTTTCTTTGTCGTTCATGGCTTTATCTATTTCTTTTTGAACAGAAAACGGTCGATCCCGATGGTCTTCCATGTGGGGAACAAGAGTATTACCCAGAGGGTAAGCAGTTCAATGAGGTTCTTGTTTACCCAGAGGTAGCTTCCCTCGGTAGGCATGGCATAGTTCACCCCGATAATGGCTGGGTGGCTCAGGTAGTAGAAAGCCAGCAGGATCATTCCGGCAATGGAGGCGATCCTGGTAAAAAGCCCCACAATCAGACCCGCTCCAATGAGGATCAGACCCCACATATTCACAAAATCCATGATATTCAGCAGGGCAGGGTTCCCTGCTATGGAATGAAAGACTCCTGCAAACAGACCCCTGGAATCCATCAGGTATCCTATGGACGACCAGTTAGGGTTCATTATTTTGATAATTCCCTCATAGAGGAAATGCCAGCCAATGGCAACACGAAGGATCACCAGCGACCAAAGTTGCCATTTTGAGAAATCTGTATCTTTCATATTCTTGTATTAAAGTTGGGGCAATACATACTGGGAAAAGGCGAATTTAACCATTATTGCATAATAATTCCAATAGACTCGTTTCAAATTGTAAGATTCACACAATGATTTTTCAACGGATGCTACCCGTTATTTGATCTATTTCCGCTCAGGAACTTTCCAATGATCAGAGCCATAATTATTACCAGGTAGAGCTGTCCGAATAAGGCCGTAAAGGTTGCCAGGGACCGCGTCAATGCAGTGTCCGGTGTTATGTCACCATAGCCGAGCGTGGTGAGGGTGACAAATCCGTAGTAGATATATGAGGAGAGGCTGCCATCAGCAAAATCAATCTGCCCAAAGCTTCCGGGAATGAACAGGTCCAGGATAAGAAACAGAATGGAAAGGGTCAGTCCGATCAGGAGATAGCTGTTGATGGCGCAGATCAGGGTGGAACTTTCCACTTCCCGGGCCACTGCCACATGGGCAACCAGGGCGATGGTCACAATGATAAAAAACAGGGTATTCAGGAAGAAGACCAGGATATTAAGGCTTTGTGAATCACGTAGTATCAGGTCCACAACCGAGGTCAGGATAAGCAGTGGGCCTGTGGTAGCCAGGATCCGAAAGGCAGTTTTTGAAAAGTCAGCCGCGAAAAGTCCGGATACAACAATAATAGCCAGGAGGATACGCGTCAAAAGAAGGCTTTCCCGGTTTATGGCCGGCACGATAAATATGATCATGGAAAGAGCAAGCAGCAATACCACGTTGGTTTGCAGCAGGACCCCCTTCCGTTCTTCCCCGGATCTGATCAGAGATCTCCGGCCGAATTTCCTCACTTTCATTTGCTTTTTACTTTTTTAGTGATCTTCAGGTGGTTCTTCCCGGATAGGCGCTGATATTCCATTTGACTGGAAAATGTCCTGATCAGTGTCAGACCCATTCCACCAGCATCGGATGTGGTAGGATCGGGCAAGGGAACATTCTGATATTCCAGGGGATTAAAGGCAATACCATCATCAATGATTTCAATCTCTATGTGACTGTCGGACAGATTAAGCCTGATATCCACCCGGTGGTCCTTATCGTCAGGAAAAGCATAGCGAACAACATTTGAAAAGATCTCTTCAATGATGATAAGAATCTGTCTTGTCTCCGACTTGGCAATGGACCAGTCTGTTCCCAGGAATTCAAGATCTTCTCTGATCTGCGGGATTTCCTGTATATCGGCACGGTATTGGAATGAACGGTCCATGTTATTGTTCTTTGATAAACTCTACCGGGTTGGTCCTTGCCAGGCGCATGGTATGATAGAATACGGCCAACCAGCTGAAAAGTACAAGGACAACAGCACAGGCCGGGAATATCCATGCCGGTATATCAGTTCTGTATTTAAAGTTGCGCAACCATCTCTCAATTAGGAACAAGGAAATGGGGACAGACAAGGCTGAGGACAGGATGGCCAGCCACAGGTAATACATTAACTCGGGGAGGATCAGTTGGGCAATTCTTGCTCCGTTGATTTTCCTCAGGGCAGCGGACTTCATCTTTTTCTGTGTAAAGAACCCGCTCAGTGCAAAAAGGCCCAGTCCGGATATGATAATGGACAGGATACTGAAACTGAGCAGCAGTCGGATCTGAACCAGTTCCGAAGAGTAAAGCTCTTCAATCAGGGAGGAAGAAAAATAGAACTCAAGGGGATAATCGGGGAAAAGTTCCTCCCAGACAGATCTCAGATGATCGAGCGCCGGTTCGGGATCCCCTGCGGGCAATATGGAAAAGCACCAGAGCCAGGCGTACTTGGGAAAGACCACCATGGGCGAGATTTCGTAATCCAGCCCCGAGAGATGGAAATCTTCCACAATTCCCGTGATTGGTCCCGGCCAGATCAGATCGGGATGCGGGAAATGAAGGGTAAGCTCTCTTCCGACCAGGTCCTCGGGTTCGTCGGATATCATTCTGGCGGCCGTCTCATTCAATACGAAGAACTCGGCGGAATCATCAGGATCATAATAGGCAGGAAAATTGGACCCGTGCAGCATGTTAAGCCCATAGAATCGCAGGAATTCCTGCTCCACAGGGAAAAGAAACAGCATCTTGTCGCCTTCGTCGACTCCGTCGATCTCAAAGGTATTGGCATCCATGGTCTGACCGGTGGGTTCTTCCATACTGCCTGTTACACTGGCAATATGGGGACTTTCCATCATGCGTTCCTTGAACACTTGATAATTATTGACTATTTCGCGATGCAGACTGGGAAGGTGGATGGCTTCCTGGATGGAAGCACCAAGCTGCCGGGTCATGGCAAAACTGGTCTGCCGGGAGATCAGGATCAGATTGGACAGCAATACAAAGGTGATGATAAACTCCAGAACAATTACCGATCTGATAAAAAGGTTCCTTCCGGAATGAACGGGTGGGGTACCGGGTTTGGAGGAAAGGTGGCTGAGTTGAATGTACCTGTATAACTTACCCGTTGAGATGACGGAGGTAATCAGGGCCCCTGCAATTAAGAGTATAAGCAGGATACAAAGAGAGATAATCATAAGCCTGTGGTCCCTGAACATGTATGCATCTGCCTGATTCTCAACCGCCGGGGCAATCAGTAGGGCAAGAACAACTCCCAACACCAGAGAAATGCTTCCAATAAGCAGGTTATCAATCAGGAACTGCCTGAAAAAGACTGACCTGCCGGCACCCATCTGCCACTGGATCACCAGTTTTTGCACCTGTAGCTGGTTCCTGCTGTAGGAAAGCAGGGTGAAATTGAACCATGCCAGTACAAAGACAAGCATTCCCGCGATCATTATGATCCAAACGGTCCTGAAACGGACATTTGGCTGGATCTCCCTTGCCTTGTGTGAATGGAGATGTATATCCGAAACGGATTGGAGCCGCGGAGTGATAAGACTGGCATAGTCCTCGTCCACATTGCTTTCAACGAATATTTTCAGGTTTGCTTCCAGTTCTTCCGGATCAACCGAGGGATCAATTTTAATATAGGCCCAGGCCGTGCTTTCGTATTCCACAGGATCTTCAAAGGAAGTGAGAGCAGCAATCCTGAGATGGGAATTTTCCGGGAAATCTTTGATAACGGCGACCACTGTATAGCTAACCGGATTTATGGTGAACTGATGGATCAGCTCAATGCTTTCGCCCACCGGATCAAGTTCGCCAAAGAACTTGTATGCCGTGCTTTCGGTGAGTACCAGGGTATATGGTTCAATTAGAAGATTTTCGGGGCTTCCGGAAATCACCTGGGGCCTGAATATTTCGATGAAGGCCGGATCACAGCTGTAAGCATTCGTTTCATAGAAAGACCGCTCATCCAGCCTGAATGCTGCTTTCCTAAATGGTGCAATTCTCCCCACCATTTCTATGCCCGAAACCATTTCCGTGAAAGCGATCCTGTTCAGTGCTGTTCCGTGCAGGATCCTG
>Ga0209536_100010053_pt1 | contig 13990 bp, 14 predicted proteins | sample DeeMarSeWOR28_12_FD_187461 | JGI IMG/M metagenome (GOLD analysis project Ga0209536, IMG submission 187461) | Marine sediment microbial communities from White Oak River estuary, North Carolina - WOR-2-8_12 (SPAdes) (version 2) | ecosystem: Environmental > Aquatic > Marine > Intertidal zone >...
TAGACAGTTCACAAAATGTCGGTGAGTTGTACCTTCGCCATGCCAGTTCAACTGGCTGGCGGAGGGATTGGAATCGAGTCCCTTTGACGAAAGGATTGCAGAGGAGTTGCACCAATGAAAAATCAACAGCAAGCGGCCGCCCCGTCAGCTCAACAGGTGCCTAAAAATAAACAAACCACACTTGGCCTTTATGTGGACGCCGCACAGGCTTATGAGATGTGGAAGGCCGATCCCGACAAGGTCAAGATCATCGACGTGCGCACGCCCGAGGAATATGGCTTTATTGGCCATCCCGATACAGCTTGGAATATTCCCCTGGCCTTTGTGACCTATAAAAGAGAGAACGGCGTGACCAAGTACGGCCCGAAGTGGAATACGGGTTTTGTCGACGAGTTGAAAAAGCTAGCGGGGCCGAATGATACCTTGCTGCTCATGTGTCGCTCCGGTGACCGTTCAGCCATGGCCGTCAACCAGCTCGCGGCAGCCGGTTACAAAAACGCTTACACGATCATCGACGGTTTTGAAGGCGATAAGGTCGATGATCCCGGCAGCGTCTTTCACGGCAAAAGGATGCGCAACGGCTGGAAAAATTCGGTGCCCTGGGTGTACACCATTGACCCCGAGCGAATCATTCTTGAAGAAGGTGCATCTAAGCAAACGCAATAAGGGGATACCCCATGCAGCATATTCCACAATATTTGACAAAGAAGCGAAAACACCCTGGTTTTAGATGGCACACACATCTCGTTGTGGCATTTACCATCGGTATAGGATTTCTGTTTAGTTTTGACATCACCTGGGCCGCAGAAACCACAACCCCCTCGATGCGGACGCAGTTTCCCCTGGGACAGGTGTTTACGTTTTTGTTCCTGATGCTGGGACCGTTCAAGATCATTGCGCCTTTTTCACAAATCACCAGGGGTGCCGATGCACATGTGACCCGCCGGATCGCGCTACAGGCCACACTGTTTGCGAGCGCGGCGCTGTTGATCGCTGCGGTTCTGGGTGATCGCATCCTCAGCAGTTACCAGATTCCTATACCCGTGCTGGCTTTGTCGGCAGGCATTATTCTTTTTCTGGTGGCTCTGCAGAACATCATGCAACAGTTCACGCCGCACAGTGATTCAGCAGCGACTTCGGTGCCGGCACCGTCTGCGCACTCGGCCATGACGCCATTGGCCTTTCCGACGATTGTCACACCCTACGGCATCGCTGCACTGGTTGTCTTTCTGTCATTCAGTTCCGACTTGCAAACGCAACTGATCATAGGTGCTATTGTGCTGGTGATCATGCTGTTGAATCTGATCGTGATGCTAACGACACGGAAAATGCTGCCGGTCCTTGGTGTCGTGTTGCCGATCCTGGGCGCCGTCATTGGTATCGTACAGGTCGCTTTGGGATTGCAGATCATCAATAATTCATTGAAGGCACTGGGTATATTGTAAGACGGCTGTGGCATTGTGCCAGGATATAAAGGAGAGCAGATCGATGGCCGAACAAGTGACAGGCAATACAGCGGAAACACTTCCGCTTACCACGCGCCTGGCCCTGGAGCGGACGCGTGGCGCCTATGAACGCACACTCATGGCTTGGGTCAGGACGGGCACATCCCTGATCACGTTCGGCTTTGCTGTCTATAAGTTTTTTCAGTTGGAGATAGCAGGGACGGTCTTAAAAACGGAGCCACTCGTCAAAACTTCGCTGATTGGGCCGCGCGAGTTCGGACTTGTGTTGATAGGTATTGGATTGTTGACACTCCTTATAGGTACGTTCGAGCATGGGCGGGATCTGAGAGCGTTGCACCGCGACTATCCCGGTATGCCTCCGTCAGGCACGCGTTTGATTGCTATTTTGATCGGACTACTTGGGCTATTGGCGTTCGTGGGCGTGGTGTACCGCTTCTAAACATGAATGTGAATGAAACCTTCCATGCCTGATTATTCAGAGGGGAATTCACCCGGCAATCCAACTGACTTTTCGCTGGTTCTGGGTGGGCCGTTCTTCCGGCTACTGAGCTGGGCGCACCTGTCCGACGATGCACTGATGTTGGTGCGCCGACGCATTATTGTGCTGGCGCTGCTTGCCTGGTTGCCACTATTGATACTCACGGCGTTTGAAGGACATGTGCTGGGCGAGGTGGCTGTCCCGTTCCTGATGGACATGGAAGCGCACATCCGCTTCCTGGTGGTGTTGCCCCTGTTGGTTTTTGCCGAGCTTGCGGTGCATCAGCGTATGCACAAGGTGTTGCAGCAATTTTTGGAACGAAAGCTGATTCCCGAAAACGCAATGGTGCGTTTTCATAACGCTATCGCCTCCGCATCCCGGTTGCGCAACTCAATGCTCGCCGAGGTGCTGCTGATCACGTTCGTATATGGCGTCGGCATCCTGATCATTTGGCGCCAGTACGTGGCACTGGATACGGCCACCTGGTACGCCACAACCTCGGCCGACGGCGCGAAGCTCTCGCTCGCCGGCATGTGGTATGGTTTCGTGAGCTTGCCGATGTTTCAGTTCCTGCTTTGCCGCTGGTATTTCCGGTTGTTTATATGGACGCGCCTGCTCTGGCAGGTGTCACGCATCCCGTTGCGTCTGATAGCCTCGCACCCGGATCGCGTCGGTGGCCTGGGATTCCTTTCCATGGCGGCCAATGCCTTGATCGTGCTCGCCTTTGCCCATGGCGCATTGGTTGCCGGAAACCTCGCCAACCAAATTTTCTTCCTCGGCACTAAGCTGCCCGAGTATTCGGCAGAGGTCGGCGTCATAGTCATCTTTGTGCAGTGCATTGTCCTTGCCCCGCTACTGATGTTTGCACCTCAGCTGGTTGCGGCGAAATGGAAGGGCATTCTCGAGTATGGCACATTGTACGCGGGTCAAGTACGCGAGCTGGATACCCGATGGCTGCGTGGCGGTGCGCCGGTGAAGGATCCACTGGTAGGCATCAGTGAGATTCAGACCCTCGCCGATATCGACGGTGGTTTCCAGGTTGTGCAGAGCATGCGCATGGCGCCGTTTACGTGGAGGGCCGTGTTATTGCTCGCGGTTGCGACGCTCGCTCCGATCGCGCCACTGTTGCTCACCATGATGCCGCTGGAAGAATTAATTAATAAGTTATTTAGCATCTTGTTCTAGGATTACACCGGTTGTTTAATGTAAATCCACTTTAGAGGAGTTCATGAGTGAGATCGTACACAATTACAGCCAGTATCTTACTATTCACTATCGTTGCTTTGTCCGGCTGCACCAGCATTCCCGGTGAAACCGGGGAGGAGCAGGCGGAAACCATTGACGCATTGGTGGAACGCACGCTCGCGGACCTTTATGAGCAGGAGCCCGATACCAAGGAAGCGATCGCCAATTGCGTCGGTTACGCGGTCGCGAGCACCAAGATCACGAAGATCCCCATCGTTGGAGCGGGCAGCGGCTACGGCGTTGCGATCAATACCAAGTCCGGAGAGAAAACCTACCTTAAAATGGCGCGTTTCGATGTCGGCGGTGGCTGGGGTGCAAGAAGCTTGCGGCCGGTGCTGATTTTCCAGGATGAAACTAAATTCAGAAAATTCATTGACGGAGTATGGGAGGCACAGGCCGGCGCTGAGGCGGCCGCCAAAGTCGGCGAGACCGGCGCCGCGGGTGGCGCGGGAACGGGTGATGTCGTAAACGATAAGGGATATACCATTCACTTCATTACCGATGCCGGCGTGTCAGCCACGGCCACCGCGGGTGTAATTCGCGTAACACCCATTAAGCTCAAACAGTAATTCTTTTCAGCCACGCAGTATCTCCTCTGCAGGTAACGTTAGTTCCAATAAGCAGCTCCATGAAAATAAACAATAGACGAAGTCTCACCATTTACAGCGTGTTGATACCGCTCTTTATGCCGACAAGTGTGGTTATTTTACCGGTTGGTGGATTTTGTGCTGATAATCCGGTACATAAAACATTCGGGCAGCGCGTAGAAAAACAGTTTAGAAAACAAAGCAGAGCACTTGCCCCGATTTGATTAGGTCAATGTGTCCGTCAAACCGGGGCAAGTGCTGGGTCTCGTTAGTTAACCTATTAGCGACTAACATTGCTTTATTTGAAATGGAAAACGATAAAATATTAGTAACTAATTTTGTTAGTTCATACAAGTCTATCCATAGGCGATATTATGAGATCGCTTGCAAGCATCGATAGGATGCTGCAAAAAGCGAGGGGCTGTACAATTAGACGCCAACTGTAGCTCAGAAATGGAGGGACACACCGATAGCAATGGGATTCGTATATTGGGTTTATAAGAACACGGCTAGCGGTCCCGTTTTGGATGCTAGAGACGAAGCTGGACTAAGTCGTAAAAAAATAAACTGGCTTTCGTTGTTGGGGTTTCTTGTTGCTGTTCTTTTGGTGGCTACGTATTCTTTAAACCACGGCTCAAGTGCCGTGGCTGCAAAAAAAAGGCTACCGAGCTATATGGACAGGAGTATTCATATCACATTACTTCAATGAATTTTTCTGGAATATATACGTAAGCGAGCCTTTCCGCATATAGTGAACACGAAATTAATGATGTTAAAGTTAAATAGCGCGATTAAAACAGCTAACAAGACGCATGCTTGAGAATCTAGTGTACTGTAACGAATAATCTATTCATATGAGAGCGCAAGTCGAGCTCGGTTTATCTTAGCCATAATTTCTTCGACTGACTTTGTCCACACAAAAGGTTTTGGGCTCTCATTATGCGTTGCAATAAATTGCATAAATTTTTTCTCCAAGTCGGCGACCGAACTAAATGCGCCCCGACGTATCTGTTTTTCTGTTATTAAACCAAAGAATCGTTCGACTAAATTTAACCATGAAGAACTCGTTGGTAGGAAATGCAATTTGACGCGTTTATTGCGTTTCAACCAATTCGTTACCTTTTCGTGTTTGTGAGTCGCGTAGTTGTCGACGATAATATGGAGTTCTTTATTCTTCGGGGCTTTCTTATTTACTGTCCTCAAGAACGCCAAAAACTCTTGATGCCGATGTCGTTTCTTGCACTCTCCAATCACTTCGCCCGAAATCACATTCAGCGCAGCGAATAGTGTACTTGTACCATGGCGTTTATAGTCGTGCGTCATCGTTGCAGCACGCCCCTTTTTCAAGGGTAAACCCGGTTGTGTACGATCCAGTGCTTGAATAGAACTTTTTTCGTCAACGCAAAGAACCACCGCATTATCCGGTGGATCAAGATATAAACCAACCACATCTTCGAGTTTTTCCATAAATTGCGGATCATTGCTAATCTTAAATTGACTAAGCAAATGCGGTTTGAATCCGCATTCACGCCATACTTTAGCAACAAAATTATGACTGGTGCCCAATTCACTTGCCAGGATTCGGGTGCTCCAATGGGTCGCATTGAGAGGCGATTCCCCGATGGTTTTAGCGATTACGAGTTTACGCAGCCGCGCTTGTTTCTCGCTGTTTTTACCACCATGGTTATTACCTCGTGGAAGGTCCTTTTCGATGCCAGCAAAACCTTGCTCTGAAAAACGGTTGCGCCAGTGTCCAACTTTGTGAGCACTCATTGACATCCGCTGTGATATCTCTCCATTATTCAGACCTTCATAGGCCAGAAGAACAATCTTTAGTCGTTCCTTGAGTCGCACTGGCGTTTTCCCGCTACGACTCAATCTTTCATATTTTTTTCGTTCTTCTTTTGATAGGGTATTCGATACTGGGGCGCGCATTTACTTAATCTCCATGTAGTGACGCCGTGATTATACTTCATTTGTATATTTAATACGTTACACTACACTAGCCTCGATAAGTGCCATCGTATATATTTATAATTCTATGTTATTAGATTAGATTAATGTCCACTTGTTGATATTTTTCGCGGTTTTGAACCGCAGATTTCTGATAGTAGCGCAAGATGTAATTTCAAAACGCCAATGTCCGCAATCGCTGCAATGCCAACTTAATGACTACGCTCACCAGCGTCAGCAATAGAATTATAAACGGATATTAACGAAGACAAACAATCAATTTATACAAACGCTGGCGGTTGATTTTGCAACTTCTTAGTCTGCGTTCACGGATTTTTTCTCTTTCCACACCAACATCCATCGACTTTACGGAAAATCATAATGTTATTTTCTATGGGGCAGTCAACTTATGATAAATATCTGAAATCAATTGTGGGTTGCTGAGCATACACGGATGGCATAAAGCTTTAATTTTTATGTTATGCGCGATGTCCCAACGTGAGCTGGTTGGAGGAATAATCACTAAATCGAACGGTGTCCAATAGGAATAAATATCGATGCCTTGCAGACAATCCACGGAGTTGTCCAAATCTCTTAAAAACGCACTATCCGGCCGCATTTGTTTTGCGCCTTTGCCTGGATATAAGTACGACCATACACTTCCTTTATGCGGTGCGGAAACGGAAAAAAACTGTGGCGTTGTTTTGGCTCCGCCGAGGTGTTGCAAATAATAACGGGCGATCATGGCGCCCATACTAAAGCCAACAATCGAAACGTTTTGCTGCAAAAATGTGTTATCGATATGAAGTTTGAGTTGATTGGCTAAGTCGTCCAGACCCGTGCGGCCGTCGCTGGGCGTAAGCGATGGGGCGTAGCATTTTATGCCGCGTTGTTCGAAGTGAGCGACCATTTTGTTAAAAATGCTACCGTTATCGAGTATACCGTGAACCAATACGACGTTCATGAGGGTGATGCGCGATAGTGTATTTCAGAAAGATACAACAAATAGTGATCGTTAATATTGGCGGGGCCTGTTCTGTTTGACGCCAGTCCAACGGGTGTTGCCATTGTGTTCTTTTTGGGCGTGTTCTAAGACGGCTTTTTCCGCTTCTTCCGCGGTGGTATAACAACTGCCGTACCAACCTTCAAGATTATGTAAACTGTGGGAGCAAAACACAAAATAAGGTTTGTTTTCCGGGCAAAGGCTGGATTCCGGATGATTTCCCATGGCAAGCGCATTGAAGTGGACTAGCGCAAGTAGAAACAAAATAATCGCGAGAGAACGGCGTGGCATGTAAAATAAATACAACGGGCTAAATATGCAGGCGGCGCAGTTCTGGATCAGGGGCGCTGTGTTCCCAAGTGGTGGCGAAAAAGTCCAGCATATTCTTGCATTCAAAACGGTCGTCAAAATTCACATAGCCTTCGAAACGATCCCCTATAGTGCGGTATAACAGACCGGTTTTATCAGCTATCAAAAACGCCTGAGAGTAGCTTTTCATTTCGGCGGGGGTTTTACGGATGTGTATATTGCTGCTTAACCGCCTCGCTAGCTCGATGATACGGTGGCCTTTTTCGATGACTTTTCGCGAGTCTTGGATGATGATTTGAATTTGGGCGTGACTATGGCCGATGGCCAGTTGTTTAACCGCCTCGAAAAATTCACTATTGTCGTAAATCATCGGATCCAAATCATAGGAAAATATATGCAGGGAACGGTTGGCTTGCGTGGCCAAAGCGATGGCAGCCAGGCGGTTTTCTTCGATGGTTTCAAGTAGTATCTTTTGTTTGGATTCACCCAAAACGGATTCATTAAAATCAGTCATAGCTTTAACCCTACGTAAACACGAAAAATTGTGGCATCAAAGTAACATCCAGCACTGAAAATGGCAAACCAGGATTTACAGATGGCGTTGCATTTTAACATGAGCAATACCCGCTTCCAAAAACTCATCGCCGACAATGTGAAATTGATGTTTTTCATAAAATCCCACTGCCTGGGATTGGGCATGCAGGGTGAGCACTTTGATACCTTTATCTCTTGCCAATACGATGATGTCAGTTAACAGCTTTGAGCCGACACCTTTACCACGGAATTCAGCTAGTACCGCCATGCGGCCAATATGGCCATCGGGCATTAGCCGAGCGGTGCCTATCGCGTTGCCATGTTCGTCATACGCCAGCAAATGGTCACAACCCGCGTCGTGTTCATCCAGCTCCAGTTCCGGCGGTACATTTTGTTCGTTAACGAAGACTTGATAACGAATTCGGCTAAGTGTTTCCTGGGCGTCTTGCCAGCTAACCGGCTGAGTAAAATAGCTACCCCTCGTCATTCACAACACTCATTCTTCGGCAAACCAAAGCTTTCCTTCGTTGGTCAAACTTGTGAAAAATTCTGCGGTTGCCGTGTCTTTTAGATATTCCGCCAATGTGGTGTAGGAATATTGGCGATTGTCGCAAATCAAGACCGCCAAGTCCTGTAACGGTTCAGTTAATTTAATTTCGTTCCCATCAATATACAGAAATATATCGTCTTCGTTGAGCTTGATAAATGAGAATCGGCTGTATTCGCTACGGTATAGGACGCCGAAGTGTTGAAATGTTTCCAAAAATTTTGCCACGGTGATCTCCGGCAGCAACGGATCCATCGGGGCGTGTTTGGGTTCGGTGGCAAACCTGGCAAACCAGCGTTCTATGGCTTCGGTTTGATTGAGCTCGTTTTGAATCAGATTATGTATTTTAGCCAAAGTAGCGGGTGGGATTTCTCCGGGATGTTGCTGTTTAAGTAAGTCCGGATCGCTGTACCTAGGGGCGAAAAAGTCACTGTCCAAATGCATCAATTTGTATTCTACAAAGCTGGATATCAACTCGGCGTAGCTTGGTGCACGAAAACCTATGGATAAAGTAATACAGTCTTCCATGGCTACACCATAGTGCGCCACACCCGGTGGTAAATATAACATGTCGCCGGGATTTAAGACCCACTCCTCATCCGCCACAAACTGTTTTAAGATGCGTAAATCCAGATCGGGGATAAAATCGCTTTCATCCACCGGCTGGGTATGTATTTGCCAACGCCTTCTTCCCAAGCCTTGAAGAAGGAAAACATCATATTGATCCACATGCGGCCCTACAGAGCCATGTGCCGGCGCATAACTCACCATAACATCATCGATACGCCAGTTTGGAATAAAACTAAATTTGTCCACCAGTAATGCGATGTCCAGCAAGTGTTTGTTGCATTCCTGGATGAGTAACGTCCAGTGCGTTTCTGGCAACTTCGCAAATTCGTTTTCTTGAAACGGACCATGACGGCATTCCCAGGGCCGGCTGCCGTCTTTCTCCAACACTATGCGCGACTCCACATCTTCTTCACAGGCTAAGCCCGCCAGTTCATCAGGCGTTAGCGGCGATTGGTACTGTGCAACGGCGTCGCGAATGAGTAGCGGTTGTTTTTGCCAATAGTCGCGGAGAAATTCTTCAGCGGTGAGATTGCCAAGGGGCGTACGTGTCATGGTGAATTGTTGTTTAGGAATTGTTGGTACTAAAAATATAGCATAAAAAAAAGCCGCACCAGTCGGGGGAAGGTGGTGCAGCTTCGAATGAATTACGGTTGGATAGCCTGGGGGAGAGACATTGAAAAGTCATGTACCGTAATTCAGTGCAAACAATTATGGTCTATGTATTGAGTAAAGTCTGTGAAGGTAATCACAACAACACATTTTGATACGATGAAATCAGCGGGCAAAAAAAGAGGGGTGCTGGTGCACCCCTTCGAAGGGGAGGTGTGACCAAATATCGGGGGGGGGGGATAGGTTTGGTCACTGTTTTATTAGAAGCACAACATGTGCCATTGTTACGCTTTATTTGCTGGAGAGCGTGCGTAAGTTTAGATTAAAACGATTGAGCGATTCTGACTGAAGTCAGAAAACACGGTTATCCAATTGAAATTAATGGAAAAAGAAAACGAGGCGCCGGTAATACGCCCCGTTTAATCAAGGAGGGGAGGTGGTCAAAAAGAAGCACATTTTGGCCACGTTTGAGATTTTGCATGGCTTGTGCCAGCCTCGGAGATGAGCGGAGCACGGGTAATACGCTTGCTGTGACAAAATTAGGCGGTAAAAAATTGTCACTTTTTCAAGAAAATTGACCCTATGTGTCCATATTTTGTCTGGCGCTATATGTTGTGCGCTTGTTCCGGGGCGTTGCCCACATAGGTCTGCGGTGTCAGTTGTAACAACTGCTCTTTGGCGTCATTTGGAATAGCCAGCGTCTCGATAAACTCCTTGATTATTTGCGGGGTTACCCGTTGTCCGCGGGTCAATTCCTTGAGCTTTTCATAAGGCTTTTCGATTCCATAACGGCGCATCACCGTTTGAATGGGTTCGGCCAGTACTTCCCAGTTGGTGTCCAGGTCTTTTTGCAATTGGGCTGGATCTACTTCTAATTTGCTGATGCCTTTAAGTAAAGATTGGTAGGCGATGACCGAATGGGCGATTCCCACGCCAAGGTTACGCAACACCGTAGAGTCGGTTAGATCCCGTTGCCAACGGGATACCGGCAATTTGGCGCTCAAATGGTTGAGCAGGGCATTGGCCAGGCCCAGATTGCCTTCGGCGTTTTCAAAATCGATGGGATTGACTTTATGTGGCATGGTGGAAGAGCCGACTTCACCGGCGACGGTTTTTTGTTTGAAATACCCTATGGAAATGTAACTCCATACATCCCGGCAAAAGTCGACCAATATAGAATTAAAGCGCGCCATGGTGTCGAACAACTCAGCTATGTAGTCATGGGGCTCTATTTGAATGGTATAGGGATTCCAAACTAATCCCATATCACTGACGAATTCACACGCGAGACTGGGCCAGTCGAGATCGGGGTAAGCGGATAGGTGAGCGTTGTAATTGCCTACTGCACCATTGATTTTGCCCAGGATCGGAACTTCTTCCAATTGTTGTGTTTGACGTTGCATGCGATAGGCAAAGTTGGCCATCTCTTTGCCTAATGTAGTTGGTGACGCCGGTTGCCCATGAGTGCGCGACAACATGGGTTGATCCGCGTATTGATGAGCCAGACTGCGAATCGCTTCAGTGACTTCGTTCATCAACGGCATAATCACTTCGTTGCGGCCTTCCGACAAAATCAAGCCATAGGCTAGGTTGTTGATGTCTTCCGAAGTGCAGGCGAAATGGATGAATTCGTTGACCTTGTTGAGCTCTTTATTGTGAGAGACCTTCTCTTTGAAAAAGTACTCCACGGCTTTCACATCGTGATTGGTGAAGCGCTCGATTTCTTTAATACGGCGGGCGTCTTCTTCGCAAAAATTATCTAGCATGCCCAACAAAGCTTCGCGGGCTTTCTCGCTGAGCTTGGGGACTTCTTTAATATCCGGTTGATCGGACAACATCAACAACCACTGCACTTCCACAACCAAACGATAGCGAATCAAGCCATATTCACTGAACAAATGGCGTAATTCTTTGGTTTTATTGCCGTAACGGCCGTCGATGGGGGAAATTGCGGTGAGTGACGATAGCTCCATAGTCTCTCCATCTGTTAAAAATCAAAGCCTCGAATAATACCCGAAATTCACTAATTGTGTGGCAGTTAATTCACAAGTGGTTGAAAATTAGAAGGTTATTTTTAGGTCTATGCATTAAGAATATCCCTTATCATGCCGATGGTATTTGTGATACGCCATTGATGCAAGGGAACACAATTCCGAAACCACACTCACCCACTGCCAAGTTGTTATTCAGGGGACGAACCCAAATTGCCGTACTGGCACTACTCGCCATAGTTCCTTTGGCCATCATAACCGTTTTCATGTGGTTTGATCACTCGTCGACGCTGACCACCTCCCAACTGGGTATTTTTTTACTGCTGCACACGTGTGTAGTTAGCGTCACAAGTGTACATTTTGCGCGTAGCCAGAGAAGGGCATTCGCGGCTTTGCGCCGGGCAATCACAGATAAGAGTGATAGTGTTGATGTTGATATTGCGTACCCTGGTGAGTTAGGTCATCTAAGCCGCGAATTGGCGTTAGCGCGTTTCGCGAATGATCGCCGCCTGCGTAACTTTCAGGAGGCACTGTCCGAGATGAGTCACGCCGCGGAAGAGTTGGCGACTTTGGCCCATCGCGGTAAAGAAGGCGCTAGTCAACAGGCCAGTAATTTGGAAACCATTGCCGCCAGCATAGAACAAATGTCCGTGAGCGTGGCTTCGGTTGCCGAGCACGCAAAAACCGCGGAGAAAGGCGCCGATACTTCTTATCATGCCGCTCAACAAGGCACCGAAATCGCGCGGAAACTGCAGACGGAAATGCAAACGGCCACCCAGACTGCGCAACACGCCACAGTTTTGGTGAACACTCTAGGACAACGTTCCGGCGAAATCCGAGATTTGGTGGACGTGATCAATGCGATTGCGGATCAAACCAACTTGTTGGCATTGAACGCCGCAATTGAAGCGGCGCGCGCCGGAGAACAAGGCAGAGGCTTTGCCGTGGTGGCAGACGAAGTGCGTACATTGGCCGGCCGCACGCGGGAAGCCACCGAAGAAATAACCAATATGGCGCAACAAACTCAACAAGAAGTGAGTAACGCCATAGGCGCGATGCGCGAGGTGGCTGAATCGGTGAACCGCAGCTTCGATATGACACAAGTAGCTGACCAATCGCTGCAGCAAATTCAACAACAAGCCGCCCAAGCCCTGCAATTGGCAAGTGATATCGCTATGGCTCTTCAAGAACAACAACAAGCTAGTCAGGATATTGCCCGAAATACGGAGCAAATCAGCGTGCAAACCCAAAGTCTCAATACTTCCATTGACGAAACCGCTCAGACCGCGAAGCACTTGACCACATTGGCGGCTGAATTGAGGTAAAAGCTGAGTACGAAAATTAGAGGAAAGAGAAACGATGATTTTAATGTACTGTTGTGTGCTCGCAGCCATGGCAGCTATTTTGGTGGTTGGCAAAATAACTCAGCAAACAAGACAGCGAAAACGGATTAAATGGGTAACTCAATGGTTGCAACAATTACGCGGATTGCTGGAAATTTTTCCCAAACATCGTGGCATGGCCAACGCGCTGTTGAAAGGGGACGATTCGTTCCGCCCGGCCATGGAAAAGTTACAGCGGGAAGCGGACGATAGATTATTGTCCATGCGCCAGCTGGTAGTGAAGCGGGGCGATTGGTCAGAGCAGCAACTGCTTAATCCCATAACTCAACAGTGGCAGATGATAAAGGAAAATGTCTTTAGCATGCCTGCCAATAAAAGTTTTGCACTACACACCCAACTGATTGCAGTGGTCATTGAGCGAATGGAAGACGATTCCTTGGAGTTAGCGGCATTCGCGCATAACTCGTTCTCACTCGACCAGGATTACCTCAAATCGCTGGTTATTATGCTGACCCGGGAATTACCTCATGTGGTGGAGTCTATCGGTCAGGCCCGGGGTATAGGCACGGGCGTGGCGGCCCAGCGCCGCAGTACGGTGGCTAATCGGGTTAACTTGAAATATCTGCACGGCAATACTTTGTCCATTATCCAAAATAAGTTGGTGCCGCTACGTTTGGTTTTACACCAACACCATGACATGAAAGAGCAAGCCATGGAGGAATGTATTGATAGCGCTGTATTATCGGCGCAAAAATTCCTGAATTTACTCCAAAGTGAGCTCATAGACACGGTGAATCCTACAGTGTCTCCAGAGGCATATTATCAACAAGGTACTGCGGCTATCGATGCGGGATTCCGGCTTTTCGATAAACTATTTCCCCGTTGTACTCAACTCCTGGGATTAAGATAAGGCGCAACAAGAAATAGTAAGTTGAGCTGCACCTGAAATTAAGCGCACAAGCGGGCGACACTTCGCTATGTTCAATCCTGTTAAAATCACCGGCCCAATGCCACAAACATTGACGCTGAGAGAAAAATTTATCAGCAGCACAATCGCGTTTGTCGGCTTAGTGCTGGTCGGTTTGGTGAGTATGAACACCATAGGATTGAACGGCTTACCGTTTATGGTGGCTTCCATGGGCGCATCCAGTGTGTTGTTGTTTGCGGTGCCCAATAGTCCATTGTCCCAACCCTGGCCGTTTATCGGCGGCCACCTGCTGTCTTCCAGCATGGGCGTAACTTGCGCGCTGTTTATTCCTGATCCAGTTTTGGCGGCAGCCGCGGCAGTGTCGTTGGCGATCGCTGCCATGCACGCGGCCCGGTGTTTGCACCCGCCTGGCGGGGCAGTGGCGCTG
>Ga0209536_100010054_pt1 | contig 13989 bp, 15 predicted proteins | sample DeeMarSeWOR28_12_FD_187461 | JGI IMG/M metagenome (GOLD analysis project Ga0209536, IMG submission 187461) | Marine sediment microbial communities from White Oak River estuary, North Carolina - WOR-2-8_12 (SPAdes) (version 2) | ecosystem: Environmental > Aquatic > Marine > Intertidal zone >...
CCGTCCCTGCCGACTGGACGCTTATCGGCCGGGTTAAGGAGCGATTAAAGATCCCTGTCATCGGCAATGGGGACATCTTCGCGCCCTCCCAGGCCCTTAAGATGAGAGAGGAAACGGGATGTGACGGGGTCATGATTGGGCGAGGGGCTATTGGTAACCCTTGGATATTTAGACAGATTATCAATTTAGGCCAGGGTCGCCCCGTGTTAAGGCCGAGCCTGTCGGAAAGGCGCTCGTTTATCATGGAGCACTTTCAGGCCTTGTCCAATCCGATGGGACCACACAGGGCAGCCAGACACATGCGGGGACTTCTCCTCTGGTATACCAAAGGGCTCCCACATAGCAGCCGATTTCGGGGTAACATCAATCGGATAAAAGATCTCGATTCCCTAATTTCAACGATGGATGAGTATTTTTCATTGATTAAGGAAGAAGACATTTGAAAGTCATTTTGGCAAAGACAGCAGGCTTCTGCATGGGTGTCCGACGGGCCATGGAAAAAGTCTTGAGTGAGGTCAATCGGGAAAAAGGCCCTATATACACCTTCGGTCCCCTTATCCATAATTCCCAAGTGATGGAACTGCTCGAGTCAAAAGGGGTGACGACGATCAAGGAAGTTCCCGATCTCAACAATGGGGCTCTTATTATCAGGGCCCATGGCATCCCTCCAGACCAGCGGGCGCAACTAAAGGCCTCCAGGCTTCGACTTATCGATGCCACCTGTCCCCGTGTGGCCAAGGTCCAGGCCCTCATCAAATACCATACTAAAAAAGGGTATATGGCGGTGATTGTGGGAGACAAGGATCATCCTGAAGTGATCGGTCTTCTAGGTTACGGGAACGGTAAGGCGAGGGTAATCAATCAAGTGTCTGAGGTCGAGAATTTACCGCCTGCTGAAAAGGTCTGTTTGGTTGCTCAGACGACGCAGGATGAAAAAAAATACCGAGACATCCAGAAAGCCATTAAGGAACGTTATTCGAATACCCTCGTGTTTGATACCATCTGCGATGCCACCCACAACAGGCAGAAAGAGGTCCGCTCCTTTGCCGGGAAGGTGGACGGCGTCGTGGTGGTGGGGGGTTATCATTCCGGCAATACAAAGAGAATTGTACAGGTCTCGAAGGCGGCAGGGTTGCCGACTTTCCATGTGGAGACGGAGAAGGAACTGAATGATGATATGTTTTCAAACATGCAAACCGGGGGGGTGACGGCAGGCGCCTCTACGCCCAACTGGATGATCAAGAATGTGGTCAAAGAAATCGAAGCCATACTCAGTCGAAAGGAATCCTTCTTAGAACGCTGGACACGGTTTATCTTCAAAGCCCTCCTCCTATGTAATGTTCTGGTTGCCCTCGGTGCGTTCTCACTCTCCCATGCCGCCACCATTCTTTCCGGGGGAAAACCCGATCTTATTCATCCTACCCTGGCCTTTTTATATGTCTATGCCATGTATGTGATGAACCGTTTTCTTGATAAGGGCGCCAGCACCTATAATGATCCGGAGAGGGCCAATTTTTATAGAAAGCACCGGGTCTGGCTCATTCTCACAGGTCTCGGCGCCATACTGGGTGCCCTTTTTCTTTCCTACGTCTTGGGAATTTCCATATTTTTTACCATGGCCGGTTTGATCATTTTGGGGGTCATATACAGTATACCGATTGTGCCCTCTGGTCGTAGGCGTGTCTGGCGCTACGCCCGAATCAAAGATATTCCAGGTTCTAAAACTTTATCCGAAGCACTCGCCTGGGGCGCCGTCATTGCTTTGCTACCCCTCTTGGAGCCTGTTCAACCCCATTGGTCCCAGACAGTTGTTACATTTTTGTTCGTTTTTTCAGTTGTTTATGTTGCATCGGGCCTTTTTGATATCTTTCAGGTTCAGGGGGATCGAATCGTCGGGAGAGAAACCCTGCCCATCACCTTGGGTGAACCCAGAACACTGCAACTCCTGAAGGGGGTGATCCTTGGGGGCGCCATTGTTTTAATCGTGGCCCCTCTCCTTGGCCTTGTCGGACCCTTTTCCTTCCTCCTCCTATGCTGTTTCTTATCTCTTTTCCTCTCCCTCCTGACCTACGAAAAGAGATGGCTCTATTCAGGAAATCGCCTTGAAGCCTTGGTCGAAGGAAACTTCTTTCTTGCGGGCCTTTTAGGCCTTGTCTGGTATCTCCTGCAATGAGCGGGGTAAGCGTCATCATACCGACCTTCAATCGGGCCCGTAAGGTGGTCCGGGCGGTCTCATCGGTCCTCTATCAGACCTACAAGGACCATGAAATCATCGTCGTGGATGACGGCTCCACGGATGGCACCAAAGATGCGCTTCGGTCGGTTTATCCCCACATCAAATACCTCTCTCACCCAAAAAATATGGGCGTTTCTACCGCAAGGAATACCGGGATTCGGGCCTCAGGATCTCCCCTCATCGCCTTCCTCGACTCCGATGACTTCTGGCTGGCGGAAAAATTAGCTGTGCAGGTGGAATTTTTTTTACAACACCCGAAAACTCTAGCCTGTCAAACGGAAGAGCTCTGGATCCGAGACGGGCGTCGAATAAACCCGGGAAAAAAACACCTGAAACCGTCGGGGGATATCTTCGGGCCCTCATTGAAACGCTGTCTTGTGAGCCCATCGGCTGTCATGTTGAAGCGATCCCTCCTGGAGGAGGTGGGGCTCTTTGACCCGGATCTCCCTGCCTGCGAAGACTATGATCTGTGGCTAAGAATCTCCTGCCTCTATCCCATCTATTTGATTCAAGAGCCCTTGGCGTTCAAAGAAGGGGGGGCTCCTGACCAACTTTCATCCCGCTATATAGGGATGGACCGATTTAGAATAAGGGCACTGGTCAAACTACTCAAGAGCGACAAACTGAACATAAGGCAGCGTGAAGAAGTCTTTCAAGAATTAACCTTGAAGAGCACCATTTATGGTAACGGTTGCCTCAAAAGGGGTAAAAATGAGGAGGGGGCCTATTATCTCAGCCTTCCAGATAAGTTAAAAAGGGACGACGCTTTGGACATTCATTCGGGTTATCTGGGTCCTTTCAAGGCTGAGATGGACACGAAGGATTACTTGTCATCGTGAGATAATCACCAAAGCATTTGGCAATACTTATGACAAATATGGCTTTTTTATTATAAATATTAGCAAGTAATCATAAATTTAACAACATTATAATAATATCAATTCTATTGGCTATTCCCCTTTTTGGAGAACAAGCACGTCTATCTTTCCCTCCAGGTCCTTCTTGAATTGAACAGCATCCTCTTCCCCCCCTACGATGTTCCCGTAGTGCATGGGAATGGCCAATTTTGGATTTATATCCAGGGCGGCCTTGACGCCTTGCTCTGCTGTCATGACATAGGTCCCGGAGACCGGTATCAGGGCGATATCAACGTCGAAGTCTTTCATTTCCGGGATCCGATCCGTATCCCCAGCGTGGTATATACGGACCCCTTCCGTCTCGATAATGAAGCCCAACCAAGCGTTTTTCTTTGGATGAAAATCCTTGTCCCGATTGTAAGATGGAACGGCCTCGACTTTCACCCCCTCGACAACGAGGGTTTCACCCGGTTTCATAATTCTAATATCTCCCTTTAATTTTGAGGCCGAATCCTTCTCGGTAACAATGACTGTTCCCTCCTGTTGGATTTTGGCCACATCCTCGGGGGAACAGTGATCAAAATGCTCGTGGGTAATCAGAATGATATCCGCCTTTGGCCCGTCCGAAAGCTGAAAGGGATCGAAATAGATGGTCTTTTCAGAGTCAATCCGAAATGAATCATGCCCCAGCCAAGTAATCTTTTTTGCCATGTCCTCAATCATCGTCTCTACCTCCTTGTAATTTTTTATATGTCAAAGAACCACCCCAACTCTACGATATCACGCCGTAAACGTCTTTTCAATTGAGGCGCTCTTAAGGTTATAGGGGCTCCAATATGATTTTATGATCCACCAGTGAAAAGCCCTTGATTTTGGCTTCGATTCTCTTTTCCTCTCCAAAAATATTCGTCATTCGTATTTGGCCTTCCTGGGATTCTAGAATATCCACACCCTCCATGACCATCTCTTCCTGACCATCTCTCAATATGTAGGCGTTTGCTTCACACATTTTTACCCATCTCCTCAACAATCTGAACCACCTGATCCACCAGATGGGGTAACGGCTCTCCGGTAACACCCACGGTGATCACCTTCTCCTGGTTGAGAGGAATCAATATTTTCCTGGCGTCACTTGAAGAGACGGCCTTGGCCATTCCCGGGGTCACCTCCCCCATCATAGCATTCGGCATCAGGATGGAAAGAGGCCCGATAATCACATCTACTCTGGGACTGGTATGAATAATAGCATTTTCACCAGTCGCCCCACGGTTGGCTCCCGCCTTCATCATTCGTGACGTGGCAATGGAGTTTGTTCCGAGGGCGTAAATCTCCAGATTGTCAATCTGTTTCTTGCCGAGACCTTTAATGATGGTTGACCCGATACCGCCCCCTTGACCATCCATGACCATAATTATCATTGGTGCTCCAAGACGAACAGATCGTTGTTACGATCTTCTCTCATGAAATCTTGAGAAGTGTTTTTATAAAATTGAATTGCATTCACATCAAGATGCCTATATTTTCCTGTACGAGGATCGTTAATTTCTATACTATAATCCCCAAAGAAAAGACAAGAAAATCTGAGGATCCCTGTGATTCTTTCAACCCCCCATTTGGTTTGGCTTCTCTTTACTTTGGCTTCCTATGTCCTCTGCTCCATCCCATTTGGAAGACTGTTAGGTAAAAGAGTCGCAGGCATCGATATCACAAAGGAAGGGAGCAGAAACGTCGGCGCCACAAATGTGGCCCGGATCATCGGTTTCAAGTGGGGTATTCTCACCCTGCTTCTTGATGCCCTGAAGGGATTTACGCCGGTTTTTCTATATAAATCTCTTTTTCCCGATTGGGCCTTCGGTTTAACCATCGTTTCGCTGGCCTCCCTCCTGGGCCATCAGTTTTCCATTTTTTTAAAACTACGAGGAGGAAAAGGGGTAGCCACCGCCCTGGGAATATATCTCGCCATTTCACCCATCCATACTCTCGTCGTTCTTATTTTTTTTGTCATCGTGGTTTATATGTTTGATTTCGTCTCACTAGGTTCTATCCTTTCCGCAGCCCTCATGCCTCCCCTCCTTCTTTTTTCGGGTGAGTCAAAAGTGAGCGTCTTGACTTCACTCGTCATGGCCGTTCTTATATGGATTAAACACAAAGAGAATATTCGAAGGTTGTTCAAGAGGGAAGAAATTAGATGGAGAACCCCTGCTAATTCGTCAGCAGATCAAGAAGACGCCCCAGTTCGTCGTCGGAATAATAATGAATAACAATTTGTCCCTTTTTTCCCCGTCTCCGGATTTCCACTTTCGTTCCTAATGATCTTTTAAGATTATCTGTGAGGGACTGAAAATAATAGGCCTCTTCATCCGTCCGCTCGTCATTAGGGATCGCCTTTTTCTGTTTTTTCACAAAATCTTCCAATTGGCGAACAGAGAGGGCCCTCTTTATGATGAGATCCCTGATCCGTTTCTGCTCCTCCTGCCCTGGAAGCCCAGCGAGCACTCTTGCATGGCCCATACTGATACGCTCTTCTATCAAGTCTGTTTGAATGATTTTTGGAAGCCTCAAGAGCCTTAGCATGTTGGTAATGGTAGAGCGTTCTTTTCCTAAAGTTTTCGCGAGAGATTCCTGGGTTGTACCGCTGTCTTCCAGCCATTTCTGATAAGCAAGCGCCTCCTCGATGGGATTTAGATCCTTTCTATGAATATTTTCAATGAGCGCCAGCTCCAAGGATTCAATGGGGGTGGTCTCTCTAACAACGGTAGGGACCCTTTCGAGTCCTGCCATCTGGGCTGCCCGCCAGCGACGTTCCCCGGCTATAAGCTGGTAGCCCTTATCGGTCCGGCTCACCAAAAGGGGCGTGATGACCCCCTTCTCTTTTATGGAAGCGACCATTTCACTCAGGTCCTCCTCCCGAAAGGCTTGCCGGGGTTGATAGGGATTCGGTTCTATCGATTTTATGGGGCACTGAAAAAAGGTTTCTTCCCCTTCCGATAGGTGATTTCCTTCGGGGATGAGTGCCGATAATCCCTTTCCTAACGCTTTTCGTTTAGCCATGTCTAATGATCCTTCCCCTTCCAATCAGTTCCTTTGCCAGTTCGAGGTAACTTTGAGCCCCCTTTGATTTGATATCATAAAGAAGGATGGGCATCCCATGACTGGGGGCTTCGCTTAAACGGACATTCCGCGGAATGATGCTTTTGAATACAGCCGTTCTAAAATGCCCCCGGACCTCATCTTCGACCTGAAGGGAGAGATTATTTCGTGCATCAAACATGGTCAATAGAATGCCCGCGATTTTTAAAGATGGGTTGAGTCTCCGTTTTATGGTCATGACGGTTCTCAACAACTGACTCAATCCCTCTAAAGCGTAGTATTCACACTGAAGTGGAACCAATACCGAATCCGCCGCTGTTAAGGCATTGACCGTCATAAATCCGAGCGAAGGGGGGCAATCCAAAACGATATAATCATACTGTTCTTTCAGGGGTAATATCTTTTCGCGGAGCCGATACTCTCTCCTATCCAGAGAGACCAACTCGACTTCCGCCCCGATCAGATCTAAGGTCGCACCAATGAGAGACAACCCGGACAGTTGTGTTTTTTTAATGACTTCCTCTGCTTGGGCTGAACCGAGAATAAACTCGTAGAGCCCATTTTTTAAGTCCGACTTTTCCACCCCAAGCCCTGTTGTTGCATTGCCCTGGGGATCACAGTCTATAAGCAGGCACTTCTTGTCGGCCACCGCCAGTGAAGCGCACAAATTGATGGCTGTGGTTGTCTTGCCCACCCCACCCTTCTGATTAGAAATAGAAATGATGTAACTCATAAAACAAGTATTTGGTACAGTGTCCCGGAAGCTTTTTGACTAAAAATAATTTTGAGCCCTTAATTAAGGGGGTCGGGCACGAAAGGCATTAGGACTCTAACCTGACTTAAAAAATTTTAATATGACCAGAGGTTACATTCCATGGCTGATAACACAATCCTTTTCATTTGAAAAGAGAATTTATGTTTCACGTGAAACATTGCCTCTTTTGATTGCCATTACAGATTTGCACGGCTTAAGCTGATATCATGGTTGCCTGGATTAAAGGCTATATGATTGCGTTCTGAATCCATCCCATATGCGAGTTCTTATTTGATAGGACCTGAAAACAGGCCTTGTGTTTTCAGTTTAACATATTGATATTATTGGTATTTTATTGCTTACGTTTGAAGTTATCCTATCCGAATGAGCCAAAATGACGTTATCTTTACCTAGATCAGATATCCAGGCTTTTATCGAGCGCTTTCATCCGTCTTGTAATTTGGCAAGCAACGCGCTTTTTGTAGTGATTTCAAGGTCTTATATCTAATTGGGGCCCGCAAAGAATTTTTTTTGCTTCTCTCGTTTCTTCTCGTAAACGCTTTTGACCATGGGTCTTTTTTACGTTTCAACGGAAAAAATTCTCAATTTTTTCGGCATATAAAAAAATGTTAAATATTCCGGAAAATTAAAAATATTATTTCCAAATATTTTAGGCTTCGCGGTAAGTTGTTTATGATCCGCTGTTCCCACAAATGACCGGGATCCTCATGAGTTAAGGCTCTTCGCCGTCATGCAAAAATCTTACCCGAAAAAAAATACGCATCCATGTTTCAAAGGGAATTGGAAAAATCAAATCAAATAAAATAAAATTCGGTGAAAATAGCCAAAAATGAAAGAAAAAAAGAGATTATTAATTGTTGATATATTTATGCACCCTGGTAAAAATCGTCAGAAGCCTTTGAATTCAAAGATTATTTCTTTTAATTCAATTAATGGTCTTTTTAACGAATGTTATGAACTTTTTATAAATTAAAATCGTCTTTTCAGAAGGTTATAATTTGTCAATAATTTGATGCCGGGTAAATCCTTCCCACGATTTATTCCCTTTGACATTGTTCGCCCTCTTCGGGTAGAAGGCACTTCAAAAGTGATGGACAGCGGCTTTCCCGATGAAAGACGCTTTCAGCTGGAAAGCTGAAAGAATCCCGACCGAAGGCCGGGGATTGTTCTAAGAAAAATTCAATTAGGCAAGGCTAATGCCCGGCTTCCTCACATTGGCCGTTCAACAACGCACACAGAAGAGGCATTGGCTGTTTTGCTGAAAATATTTTCATTAAAACAGCTGCTTTTTCACGCAATCAGCTTTTCCATTCTGCGGGGGTAGCATGACGACAATCTGGGAAGAAGTCAAAGGTCGAATCAAGGGCGCGCTACCACATAAAACATTTTCAATGTGGATCAATCCCCTCACCTACCTGGAGTGCAATGATGACACCCTCGTGCTCGCATGCCCCAACAAATTTTCTCGCAACTGGATCACGGAAAACTATCGGGGGTTTATAGAAGAAGAACTGGATAAAATGGGAGACGGCGTCTCCAAACTCTCCCTGAAGGTCAAGACCCCTACAAAGAAACGACAAGAAATCGATATTTTTGAGGATTCTACACAATTAACCCTTCCCAACATGCCAAAAGCTCGGGGGTTTAGTCGAAAATGGCTCAACCATGATTTCACCTTTGACCGATTTGTTGTCGGAAAGTGCAATGAGTTTGGCTATTCAGCCTCAAGAGCCCTCGCTTTCGGCGAAAAATGGCCCTATCATCATCTCTATATGCTGGCAAGCACGGGCCTCGGTAAAAGTCATCTCTCCCAGGCGATCGGCCATGCCGTATTGGATAACAATCCCAAACTAAAGGTGTTTTATATTACCGCTGAAGATTTTGTGAATCAGATGATCTTTGCCTTAAAAAATAACCGGATTGAAGAATTCAAAAAAAAGTTTCGTCGATCCTGCGACGTCCTTATCCTGGAAGAGGTTCATTTTCTAAGTGGGAAAGAAAAAACGCAGCTTGAACTTGAATACACCCTGGATGCCTTGATAAACGACCACAAAAAGATCATTTTCACCAGTTCACTCCTGCCCAAGGATATTCCCAATCTGAAGAAGGGTCTTTTATCTCGTCTCACTTCCGGGATAATAACGAACCTTAACAGTCCGGACTACGAAACCCGTGTCAAAATCCTCCAAAAAAAAGCCCAAGAGCAAAATCTTTCCCTGCCCGACGAAGTCATTGACATCCTGGCAAGACATCTCACAAAAGATGTTCGTCAAATGGAGAGCGCCCTCAGATGCCTCAAAGCCAAATCGGAATTGCTCAAAGCCAAAATCACGCCCGATTTGGCTGGAGAAGTCCTGAAATCTCACGTCTCCGATCAGAGCGCGATCACGATGGAAGATATTCAGGCCCTTGTTTGTAAGTATTTTAAAGTTGATCCCCTATTGCTGAAATCAAAATCGAGGAAGAAGATCCATTCCTATCCCCGAAACATTTACGTTTTTCTTTGTAGACAACATACGGCCATGACCGTCCAGGACATCGGAAAGACGATAAATCGGAATCACTCCACCGTTCTCTATGCCGCAGAGGTCATTGAACACAAACTTAAAATAGATGTTAAGGTTAAAAATCAGATAGGTTTTCTCAGCCGGAAACTAAAAGAAATGAAAAATGATTCATGACGAACCCTTTCCCTTCAAGCATATAAGCCTCTGGTTCCTCATTGTCTTTGCCGGTCTGATCGCCGCGTTTTTCCTCTTCATAGCTATCATCTCGATTTGGGTGAGTCTTACCCATTTACACCAGGATGGTTTCTGGATGCCTCTTCTGGTAGGAATCATCGGTATGGTTGCCACATTCTGGCTATTTATTGTCTTTGCAAAATTTCTTCTCCGGAGAATGAAAGAAAAGGACGTCATCAACAACATCTAAAGGCTTTTGGATCACCCTGATTGAGCGATGCTCAATTAGGTGGTATTGGGTATTCGGTATCGGGTATTGGTCTTAAGGTGTTTCACATCGCTTTTAATATTTCATCTCCGTTAGCGTCTTAAAAAATAAAAACCATTCCTTTAAACCAATACCTAGTACCCAATACCAAGTACCTCCCCAATTGATTTTGGCTCAATTGGGGTGTCAGTCCTTTTTTTCCTTGTAGAAATTCACCAAAAACGCCTCATCCTTTGGAGAAAGATTGTATTTTAATCCAGCCTCTTGAATGAGACGTGAAATGGATTTTGTTTCATCTTCCAGACGACAGTCGGAAATCCATTTCAGCGCCTTCCTGACATTTTCCCCCTTGGGTACAATCGTCGCCATAATCATTTCCTCCTTGCGAAAAAAGCCCTCTCTTTTCGTCGAATCGGTTCCCGGAACACAATTACTTCATTTTATCCTTCATGCCAAGTCATTTCTATAGAATTCGAGACGGCGTTCAAGCGAGGGGGTCATCTGCAATGCGGGTTTTGAACTCCCCAGCGAAGCCCTGTTCATCGGCAAAAAAATTCTAGTCAAACCTCTATCCGGTCAAATGGAACAACTGTCCAATGCCCTGGCTATTTCATCATTAATACTTGGGTTGGCGATGAGACGATCAAACAAAACCGACATTGCACAGTTTTTGGAAAGTCCTTCCGCCCCTCCCATCAAGTATCCCAACGTTGCCCGAATCATCGTGGAATGGATTGAAAGCTGTCGATGGGGAGATCTTCGGGGTACGGTTGAACAGGCTTGGAAGCAGATGATCAAGGCCGGTGATGGTGAGAGGGTTATTCAACCCAATGCAGCACATCTCGAATAATACTCCAGCGTGGCTTCTTCCTTACTGCGGTTCGTCCGTAAATCCAGTGATTCACAAGCTCATCGATGGTCCCGTTGAGACGGTTGAGCCGGATCCAATTGTTAAGATAGGTCTCGAATTTGGGGTCACGCTCGGCGAGCCCGAAAACCAGGGGAACTCTGTTGGCTTTGCGCGGCGGGTCAAGCGGGTTGACGATAGCGTATTGCGGATAGATGAGGGTCCAGGCGGCACCCCCTTCGGCGGTCGTGACCAAGGCATCTAAATTCAGGCCCCTGTCTTCAAAAAATTTCTGTTCCCTAGGCAAATCAACGATTTCTACATTGTCCAAAGCCTCGTTGACGCGTTCGGCAAATACGATCCCATCTCCGATTACCCCTACGCGCACGGGACCCAATTCGCGGATGGCATCGAACGAACTGAAGTCCTTGCGTCGGTGTTCCTCGACCACCAAGCTCGTCGTCACCGTCAAGTAGGCCTCTGAAAACAATATCTTTTCCGACCTCTTCAGGGTGGCCGTGATCCCGGATATGACAACGTCAAAGTGATCCTCGTGTAATTCCTTTTCCATGTCTTTCCACGCATAGGGGACAAATTCAATGGTTACCCCTAAATCCAAGGCGAGATGGTGGACCAGATCCACGTCAAAGCCCACCAATTCGTTCTTGGGATTGAGATAGGAAAAGGGAAGGCGGTCGGGATTAAACCCGATGCGAATGATGCCACGCCGCTTGATGCGATCCAGTCGAGATTGATTCGAGCCAAGTTTGACCGGATTCGGTTCGGATCGGGAAAGTTGTACGGCCTCCACCTGGCTCTCCAACAACTGCATGTTGGCGATGATCTGGTCTTTCTGATAGCTGTCTTTAAACCGTACGTTTAGAAACAAGTTGATGCCGGCAACGATCAAGACGGCTAATAACAGGGAGACAGCCGACATAAAGAAGATCCTTGACCAACGGATGAGAATCCAGCCACGGATGGCCGCCGTGGTGAGAATGGTAAAAGTGAACAAGTGCATGGTGGCCATCATGTCTCCCACCCGGGAGGCCCATACCCCGGACATGAGAAACAATTGGAAAATATCGGAAGGCAGCTTCTGCATATCGAGTAAAAAAGGGATGGTCGTTACGATATTGCCGAATGAGAGCACCAATCCAATGGGCAGGATAAAGGCATAGGAAGCCATGGAAACCGAGCCGCTGTAAAACCAGGCGGCAAAGGGGATGAAGATGAGGGATAAAATCCTGCCGATGTCAGGAAATGGATACCCCAGCGGAATGATGAACTCCGGCCTTGCCTCTGAACTGTCTTCTTTCTCGACGTATCGTTCAAACAGTTGATTCACCCCTTCAATGAGCATGGGTATGACCACGAAGGTGCTGTTGAGAATGAAGGCCGTAATCAAGGCGTTCTTGGAAGCGGAGAGCACTTCAAGATAGGAAAACCGTGTGCAGGCCGCTATGATCATGGGTAAAACCCAGCCGGCAAGCAGTAAAACCCCGAGAGTATAGGTGAACAAATACCCTTGGAGACGGCCGAATTCCTGGAGGGTTAAGGTGCCGGCGGCACTGGCTGCAATGGCAAAAAGGCCGAGGGGCGTCAGCTTAATAATGAAACCGTTCATGCGTCGCAGGATTTGGGCCATGAGATCAAAATGATCTAACAGGGTTTGCTTATTTTTCACCCCGATGGCGGCAACGCCGAACAGGATACAAAATAGCACCACCGCCGGCACAAAGTTAAAGGCCACGGACCGAAATGGATTGGAAGGGACGAAAAGACTGATCAAATCAATTTGCTTTTGCGGTTCAAGAAGACTGGTACTGAAGAACGCCCCCGTGGAAAATGTGGGAAAAGCGGTTCCCAGGATAAAAACCGCGACCACGCCGATTCCCCAGAGGCATAAAATGACTATGAGCCCCTTCCCCGCCAAAAGCCGTGCTTCGTCAAAGGACATGCGGCCGATGTTGGTAATCAGGGAGACGACAATGTAGGGTAATACCGTCATTTGAAGCAGGCCCACATAAACATCACCCAGGACACGGAGTTTGTCTGCAACCTCACCGATGAAAAATCCCAGGGCCACGCCGGAAAACAATCCAATCCAAATGAGCGAAGTCAGATTGAGGCGGCGGGCGGGTTTTGAGGATGAGGGGGTTCTATTCATAATGGTAAAAACTTGACTTTATATGGCTTGTAGCGCGGTTTGACAGAGATTCGGAATGGCCTGTTTTGGATGTTTTAAAATTAACAATCGGGAACCCGGGTTGTCAAAGAAAAAGAAACCGGGAATCAAGTGCAAGGGGGCCATGATAAACGGCCCCCTTACTTTTATGTTACGAGTGAACCAAATCCAATCTGATTCTAAATGAACTGGGTCAGCCTGGTTGAGCCTAAAAGTCGACTTGAAAACGTGCTTGGAAAACGCTGATATTGTCGTCGGCAACATCGGAACGTTCTTTAAGATCAGCATGGACATAGTTGAACATGAAGCGAACGCTTGGGTTGATGTACCAGTTGAGACCTGCGGTAAGGTCTTGCTGTTCACCCCCGAAGATCATTTGGTCGGTCAAATCCAGTTTGGAGTAGCGAAGGGCCAGTTCAAAGGCACCCCAGCCCGGTTGACCAAAGTGGAAATTGTTTTTGGGTTTGACCCGGCCAAAGGTTCCCCCGGTTTGGGAATACGGGCGGCTTTCACCGGTGGCGAAAAAGCTCCCATAGATATAGACGCCTTTAAACTCAGGGTCCATAGAAGCCGGGGCATCGGTTTTCACCCAGAAATACTCCCCTTGCAAGGAGAGCGGTCCCCAGACCATAGCCGCTTCAGGGTTGACCAGATCGGCGCCATCGGAAGCAAAACTGCCGGTGTTGGCGAGCCGCATATCGGTGATGTGGCTCTCGGGCCGGGCGCGAAAACGCAGGGTCGTATTATTATTGTCGCGAAATTTATGGCTGTATCCTAGACCCAAATGCAACAAATGGGTCTTGTCCCGATACCAGGGGGTGCCTGCCACCCTTACAGAAAAATTCGTATTGGTGTAATCGTCAAAAAAATCGCCGCTGTCTCCCACATCATAGTAGTATCCGGCCTCCCACAGGAGACGATTGTTCATGACGTTGTTCCAGAGCAGGATACCGGTGTTTCGACTGGGCGCAAAGGCGAGGGTGGGCAAGGAACGCTCCATGAAGGTAATGTATTTACTGCTGGTGAGTTCTTCCAAGGAGATGGGTT
>Ga0209536_100010055_pt1 | contig 13989 bp, 11 predicted proteins | sample DeeMarSeWOR28_12_FD_187461 | JGI IMG/M metagenome (GOLD analysis project Ga0209536, IMG submission 187461) | Marine sediment microbial communities from White Oak River estuary, North Carolina - WOR-2-8_12 (SPAdes) (version 2) | ecosystem: Environmental > Aquatic > Marine > Intertidal zone >...
TGCGATGGCAGCTGCCGCAGAGGCCGTGCCAAAAAGATGATGACCACAGCCATGGCCAGCCTCTTTATCTGCTGATGATTTTTCAGGTACTGCTTTCTGAGATAAACCAGGAAGTGCGTCATATTCACCCAGGATGGCAATCACAGGGGCACCACTCCCGTATTCGGCTACAAAAGCCGTGGGAATGCCAGCTACCCCCTTTTTTATAGTAAAACCTTCATCACGCAACGTTTTTTGTAACAAAGAAGAACTCTTTTCTTCCAAATAGCCCATCTCCGCAAATTCCCATATATTCTGGGCTATGACTCCATAGACTTCAGATTTATTGTTCATTTCAAGAAGGACTTCATCTTTCGTAAGCTGTGCTTTCATGGTATTCCCAAAATACAGGATTAAAGCGCTCAGTAATATTAATTTTCGCATGTTTGCCATTTTTAATTTTGAAGATAAATATAATCAAACGCACAACTTCTGAGGTCATCATGCAAAGAAATCATCAGATATGGGGATTTTTGGACCCAATTTCTGATGCCATAGTTTGATATTTTAAAAAACTTTCAATTAAAAAGGTTCAATTCAGGATTTTGAATGAATGAACAACGGCATACCTAAACCTGTCTTGGATGATATTTGTTTACGACTTCAGCCAAATGCGAACGATCTAAATGCATGTAAATTTCTGTAGTTGTTATGCTTTCATGACCTAACATTTGCTGAATAGCTCGTAAGTCGGCGCCGTTTTCCAGTAAATGCGTTGCGAATGAATGTCTGAAAGTATGGGGACTAATGTTTTTAGAGAGATCAATTTTGACCGCAAGTTGCTTGATTATAGTAAAGATCATAGCCCTGGTAAGTTGCTTTCCCCTTCGGTTTAGAAATAATATGTCCTCAAATCCCTTTTGGATTTTTTGATGAGTGCGCACCTCCTTTAAATAAATAGTAATGTATTTTTTATTTACACTACCTATAGGAACAAAGCGCTGTTTGTCTCCCTTGCCGGTCACCTTGATGAAATCTTCTTCAAAAAATAGATCCGAAATCCTGAGACCGATTAATTCCGAGACCCTTAATCCACAACCGTAGAGCGTTTCCAGCATGGCCCTATTTCGCTCTCCTTCGGGGGCTGATAAATCAATGGCTCTGATAAGATTGTTTATTTCTGCAGTGGAAAGGGTGTCCGGTAGTTTTCGGCCAATTTTTGGAGATTCTATTAAATCTAAAGGAGTATCCTTTCGGTAATCCTCGAAGACCAAATAGTTGAAAAAACTTTTAAGGCCCGAAATTATGCGCGCCTGCGACCTGGGACCTACTTCTTTGGCAACTTCATAAATAAAAAGTTGTAATGTTTCACGATCCAGAGATATGGGGGTTTCTTCGATTCCCCTGTTTACGAGAAATACTCTTAGTTTTTCTACATCCATTAAATAATTGGAGATTGAATTGGCCGCTAAACCGCGTTCGATCTTCAAATAGTATTCGTAATCTGTTTGGGCTTGCTTCCAATTCATACCATAAAGATATCGCTTGTTTCACTTAATTAGAAATATCCATTTTTTTTTATCTCTTTTATTGAGATTAACAGTTTGCCTAAAAAACAGCTTGAACAGTTTTTAGGATGGTCATGATTAAGCCTGGCAACTGGCTAAAAAAATATTAAAGCCAGGGAGTATCTCATTCGCTTTTTTAGCACTATACATTTTATTACTTTTAGCCTATGAAAATTATAATAATTAACGGGCCAAACCTCAATCTCCTTGGAAAAAGAGAACCAGAAATCTACGGTGGCAAAACGTTTGAGGCCTACTTCGCGGATTTGCAGTCCAAATTCAAGGATTTGGAATTGGAGTATTACCAGTCAAATATAGAAGGGGAGCTGATAGATAAAATTCAGGAGGTGGGTTTTACTTATGATGGGATTATCTTAAACGCCGCCGCTTATACGCATACATCTGTTGGTTTGGGTGATGCAGTGAAGGCTGTCAATACTCCGGTTGTAGAGGTACATATTTCCAATACGCATCAACGGGAAGATTTCAGGCATGTTTCCTATATCTCGCCCGGGGCTAAGGGTGTTATCCTGGGCTTTGGTTTGCAAAGCTATGAGTTGGCAATCCGGAGTTTTTTATGAAGCTGAAAGCGGTTTAAGGTAATTCTGATCCATATAGAATGTCCCAAAAGGCAATAGTGAAGCCAGTACCAGCATAATTATTTTTTTTGGAGCTATTTTTCTCTCTACAGAAAAGATTACAGCCAGGACCATATAGGCTATAAAAAGAAACCCATGCACATAGCCAATATAAATATTAGGTTCGGAAATATTTGCCCAATATTTTAATGGCATACTTAAACTAAATAAGAGCAAATAGGAGATGCCTTCCAATATGGCACTCAGGCGAAATATTTTTAGCATTTTTATTTTTTATTTATCGGGCTAGAGGTGTATAACTTCGTCATAGGCCTCTGCAACCGCTTCCATTACCGCCTCACTCATTGTAGGATGCGGGTGAACCGCCTTGAGGATTTCATGTCCGGTTGTCTCTAATTTACGGGCTACAACCGCCTCTGCAATCATGTCCGTTACCCCGGCACCGATCATATGACAACCTAGCCATTCGCCATATTTTGCGTCAAAAATCACTTTAACAAAACCATCGGCATTTCCGGAAGCCTTTGCCTTGCCACTTGCCGAGAATGGGAATTTGCCAACTTTGAGTTCATATCCCTTTTCTTTGGCTTGTTTTTCTGTAAGGCCAACGGAAGCAACTTCCGGCATGCAATAGGTACAACCGGGAATATTTCCATAGTCTAAAGGTTCTACATGCATCCCGGCTATCTTTTCCACACAAAGGATACCCTCGGCAGAAGCAACGTGTGCCAGAGCCTGACCGGGAGTAACATCGCCAATGGCATAATAACCCGGAATGTTGGTCAGGTAGAAATCATTCACAAGAATTTTATCCCTGTCCGTAGCGATGCCAACTTCTTCGAGGCCAATATTTTCAATATTTGATTTAATGCCTACAGCAGAAAGTACGATATCGGCCTCCAGAATTTCTTCTCCTTTGGCCGTTTTTACCGTAGCCTTAACACCTTCTCCCGAGGTATCCACATGGGTGACTTCGGACGAGGTTTTAATTTTTACTCCTGCTTTCTTAAAGCTGCGTTCTAACTGTTTAGAAACCTCTTCATCCTCTACAGGGACAATATTTGGTAAAAACTCAACCACCGTTACTTCGGTTCCCATAGCATTGTAGAAATAAGCAAATTCAATGCCTATAGCTCCACTTCCAACTACAATCATTTTCCTGGGTTGCTTCTCTAATGTCATTGCCTTACGGTAACCAATAATTTTCTTCCCGTCCTGAGGCAAAGCGGGCAGTTCCCTGCTTCTTGCACCAGTGGCAATTATTATATGGTCTGCACTGTGCTCCGTATCCTTACCTTCAGCGTCTGTTACAACTACCTTCTTTCCAGGGGCCAACTTTCCAAAACCATTAATAACTTCAATTTTATTCTTCTTCATAAGAAACTGAACACCTTTGCTCATTCCATCAGCGACATTCCTGCTCCGTTTTACAACTGCATCAAAATCTTTATCCACGCCATCTGCTTTAAGCCCATAATCGGATGTATGCTGTAAATATTCAAATACCTGGGCCGATTTTAATAAAGCTTTAGTAGGGATACATCCCCAATTTAAACATACACCACCAAGATTCTCTTTCTCAACAATAGCCGTTTTAAATCCAAGTTGTGATGCCCTGATGGCGGTTACATAACCTCCAGGTCCACTTCCTAAAACAATAATATCGAATTTGCCCATTCCAGTATTTTTTGTGATTTAAATTTATGAGGTCGCAAAGTTACAAAACCAAATTGAAAGCTTTTGAACTTCCTTGAGAATCTTAGATTAATCCTTAAATTTTGCATGGTTAAAAGCATTTGATTGGCCTTTGGGTATAGACAGAGATACCCAATTCTCCCCTTTTATAGTCTTGCCGAGCAGCACAATTTGACCTATATGATAAGAATAATGGCCCAATTGCCGGTTTAACGCCTGCGGTATTGAGTGCGGTTCATTTCTAATCTTGATCGTATTATTAAAATTCTCTTCGTTTATTTCTTGAATGGCGTCAAAAAAGCAATTCCATCCTCTTTCCCAGGCATCAAGCATTTCCTCTTTTGTCCGGTAGGTGGCCTCAAATTCTGAGTCCCTGTTTCTCCAGTTTTTTTCACCATCCTCAGAAAAGAAATTAGTCCACCTGCTAAGCATGTTGCCCGATAGATGTTTTACAATTACTCCAATATTGTTGCCTGTGCTTTCATATTTCCAATGGATGTCTTCATTATCGAGTTGATCAAAGGTTTTGTCACCAAGGGATTTATATCGCTGGCATTCAAATAATATACTTTTTAAGTACTCTGCCTGTAAATTCATTTATTTCAATTCCGATATTGAATTCTGATAGTTTCCATAACCAAACAAGCAGGGACTATTTTTCCTCGGGCACGAAACGCAACGCGGCTCCGTTGATGCAATGTCTCAGACCGGTAGTTTCACGCGGGCCATCTTCAAATACATGACCGAGGTGGCCGCCGCAAACAGCACAATGCTCTTCTGTTCTTTTGTAACCAATTTTGTAATCCACATCATAGGCCACATTTCCCTCAATTTCCTGGTCGAAACTTGGCCAGCCGGATCCGGAATCAAATTTGTTTTCACTTTTAAACAAAGCCGTTCCACAGCCGGCGCAGACGTATGTACCTGCTTTTTTGTTATTTAAAAGCTCACTGGAACCCGCATTTTCAGTTCCGGCCTTTCTGAGAACATAGAATTGCATGTCCGTAAGTTCTCTGCGCCATTCTTCTTCAGTCTTATCCACTTCAAATGTTTCTGTTTGTTCGGCCTTTTCTGCAATAACGGATTCTTTCTCTTGCGAAACCCCTTTACATCCCATTGAAATTAAGAGGATAATACATACATATTTTTTCATGACAGATAATTTTTTCTTTTTCTGATTTTTTTTTTGACGGTTTTGAATTCAAAACCTTTCAAAGTTAAGCATAACTTCATAAAAAAATCCCTGCACGATTAGTACAGGGATCAATTTTATTAATTTCTATTCCTATTACAATTTTATTCTGTTAATATCTGTTTCTCTAATATTCAAGCTATTCATTACTTCTTCAATGTTTGAAACATCCATTTTTGAGGATTGGGCAAATTCTGCTGGAACAATAGCTATTCTGAATACCTGGTTATCCGTATCTCCGGGAGAAAGGTTTTCAAGGGGAAAATCTGATTCCAGAAAGACACTTACATCCAGAAAGGTAAAGTCATAATTGTATTGCAACAAACCCTGAGCCAAAATTCGCGTTTGTGGCAAAAGCCTCCAGATATCCAGAGGTTCCCCATTACCATCTACAGTAACGTCCCAAAGCAAGTAAACAAGGACTACATCCGACTCGAAGACTTCAACGGTCTGCGGAAATTCATAAAACAGGGAATAATCATTTCCGGCATCAAAAGTGCCTTCAATCTCCAGTACCTGTCCTAAAATATTAACTCCGTCTACCCCATCAAAACCAGGAGGTCCGGGAAGTCCGGGAGGTCCTGCGGGCCCTTCACAAGACAAAATAATTAAGCTTAAAAATGCGCTAAATACAAGTGTAATTTTTTTCATAATAGTAATTGTTTAATGATTAATATTTTAGTCTTTCCTTTATTTTTCACAAATTTTCACGTTCTCTCTTAACCCTGAAAACAAAAAGCGTTCCAAAAATGGAGCAAGTCGTTATATTGGGTATTATTTCGGCAAAAACTGGGGCGTTGAGGTACTGTATTTCAGATATTTTCCTATTTTTAACAAAAACCCAACTAACTAATTATGATGTTAAGACAACAACGTGTTGTAATTGAAAATATTACTCCTCAGATTCAGTGTGGAGCTTTTTTTATTAAGCGAGTCGTTGGAGAATCTGTTATAGTTTATGCAGATATAATTGGAGATGGACATGATATAGTACAGGCAGAGCTCCAATACAAGCATTCCGGCGAGAAATCTTTTAATACGGCGCGCATGGAACACCTGGGAGACGATGTCCACAGGGCTTCTTTTAAAGTCCTTAAGCAGGGATATTATATTTACAGGATTTCAGCCTGGGTAGATCATGCTCAAAACTGGCAGCATGGTATTGAAGCAAAGTTAAAGGATAATCAGCATGTAAACAGCGAGCTTTTAGATGGTGTGCAATACCTGAAAACTTTGTTGAAAAAGATAGGTGCCAAGGACAAGAAGTATATAAATGATTTGATTGAATCTTTTCAAAACGAAGATTTATATGAAAAAGCCATTAAAGAAGCGGTTTCGGAAAAACTACATAAGTTATTTGTTGCATATCCAAATCGATTTTTAGCTAATACAAGTGAGGAGCTTAAGGTTTATGTAGACAGACTAAAGGCAAATTTCAGTACCTGGTACGAATTTTTTCCACGATCATCTTCCCCGGAGGAAGGAAAACATGGTACATTTAAGGATTGTGAGCGTTTGCTGCCTAAAATAGCCCGCATGGGTTTCGATGTCCTTTATTTCCCTCCAATACACCCAATTGGTGAAGTAAACAGGAAGGGTAAAAACAATACAACAAATGCCCGGAAAGGGGATTCAGGGGTGCCCTGGGCAATAGGATCAAAGCTTGGGGGACATAAGGAAATACATCCGGAATTAGGTACGGAAGAAGACCTTAAAAGTCTTATAAAAAAAGCGAAAGGATTGAAATTGGAGATTGCACTGGATTTAGCTTTTCAGGCAGCTCCAGATCACCCTTACATATCAAGCCACCCCGAATGGTTCAGAAAAAGGCCTGACGGCACTATGCAGTATGCCGAGAATCCTCCAAAGAAGTATCAGGATATTGTAAATTTCTATTTTGAATCCCCCGCATTTAAGGAACTATGGGCAGAGCTTTTGGCTGTTACACTTAAATGGGTAGGAATGGGGATACAAATATTCAGAGTAGACAATCCACATACCAAGCCATATTATTTTTGGAATTGGTTAATTACCGAGGTGAAAAAGAAACATCCCGATGTACTTTTTTTAGCGGAAGCCTTTTCCAGACCTAAGGTAATGCAACAGTTGGCAAAGCAGGGATTTTCACAGTCATACACCTACTTTACCTGGCGGGTTCACAAGCACGAAATAATAGAATATATGCTGGAACTTACGCAATCAGAAATGAAGGAGTATTACAGACCAAATTTTTGGCCAAACACACCGGATATTAATCCTTACCATTTGCAAGGGGCAAATGAGGCCATGCATATTGCCCGCTATGCCCTTGCTGCAACACTCTGTGGCAACATCGGCATTTATGGGCCGGTATTTGAATACATGATTTCCGACGCTTTGCCCGGCAAAGAAGAATATTTAAATTCAGAAAAATATGAAGTGAAATTTTGGGATTGGTCCATTGAAAATAAATTAACCCTAATAATTACTCGTTTAAACCAGGCCAGAAAAAACCATGAAGCATTGCAGCAAACCAACAATATCAGGTTTTGTCATATTGAGAATCATCAGCTAATAGCATTCTATAAGTGGAACAATGATAAAACCGATGAGGTGCTGGTAGTTATAAACCTGGACTCTCATTATTCGCAGCGCGGTATGCTTCAGCTTCCTTTGGGTGATTTACTGGTCGATACAAGCCATGGGATAAACATGCATGATCTTATCACGGACAATAGTTATCTTTGGTATGATGAGTGGAATTTTGTAGAATTGCATCCTGCGTTGCCATTTCATTTGTTTCATATTAAAAAATAATAATGTCCAAAAAAAATCAGGACTCAATTCTTCAACCTCCCTATTCATTTAATGTGGCCTGGGAAAATTTATTGGATGATAAGAATTTTATCAAAGTCTTTCTTTCCGATATCCTTGAGGCCTATGTGGTTAAGCAACGATGGTATGGTGGCAAAGCCAGTAAGCTTAAATATATAGAACTCCGGGAATACTTCAGGATTCAGCAGAAAGGCGAAGTTTATTACGGTTTATTGCTGGAAGTTAATTTTGAAGAGGCATTTTACCAGCATTATTTTTTACCTATTGCATTTGTTACCGATGAGAATTTTGCTGAAAAAGAAAGGATTCTGCCCCTTAGTATAAACGGACAGGATGGTTTTATAATAGATGCAATAAACCTTGAGGCTTTCCGAAAGTTGGTATTTGAGCGTATCGTGAATGCAGAGCCAAATGATACTACCCGTGTAAGGTACCATAAAAGTATTGACTTTCATGACAAAGTCTATGAATCCTCCCGTTTTATGGGGCTAGAGCAGAGTAATACTTCTGTAATAATCAATGATAGATCTGTCATAAAATTTTTTAGAAGGATTTACGCGGACAAGAATCCGGATTTTGAAATGAGTCAGTTCCTTTCGGAACGAAAAGGATATAAAAATACACCGGCCTATCAGGGAAGTATTAGTATCATGGATGCAGAGAATGTTAATGTTACCATAGCATTAATGCAGGAATTGGTACCTAATCAGGGCGATGCCTGGGATTTTATGTTGAAAGAATTACATAAAATCTTTAGCAACCTCGAATATAAGGGGATAAATGTGCACAAATTACCTCAAACAGAATTGTTTGAGCGTTTGAATATCAGGGATGTTCCGCCGGAAATTATTGATTGGGCGGGTTTGAACATTTTCCTGAAACTTCAGAAATTGGCACAGAGAACCGCAGAGATGCATATTGCTTTGGGTTCAGAATTTGAAGATACTGCATTTACACCTACTCATTTTAATGGGGATTACGAAGTGTGGCTAAAGAATAGATTGTTATACCAATTTCAAAATAGATTAAATACTGTTGAAAATAACCTTCATCGTTTGGAAGGCTTATCGCAAGAGCTTGCCAAGGAGTTTTTGGAGCGAAAAAATGAGATTAGAAAACGCTTTGTGAATTTTGACTGGACCAAGCTTAAAGGAGAAAGGATTCGCGTCCATGGAGATTATCATTTGGGTCAGATATTGGTCAAGGATGATGATTTTTATTTACTCGATTTTGAAGGGGAACCGGAAAGCACCATTAGGGACAGGAAGGTTAAACAGCCGCCTTTAAAAGATATTGCGGGTCTTTTCAGGTCATTTCATTATGCAGTTTATGCCACTATTTTCAATCACATGGAAGACTATGCATATTCACAGGAGGATCTTTTTCTGGCGGGTGAGATTCTTTATCGTTACTTTATAGGGGTCTTTCTGGAAACCTATGCCAGTCTTATACAGGAACATAATATAAATATAGGTTATCGCCAGGAAAGAATATTTCTCCTGGAGTATTGCATGCTTGAAAAGGCAGTTTACGAATTGGGATATGAAATGAATTCGAGACCCAGATGGGCGGTGATACCTTTGCAGGGTATTATGAGTATTATTAACGAAAGTAACTAACAAAACAAATATGGGCAATGTAATTCCCTTTAGCTTATTATCGGATTTTGATATTAATCTTTTTAAAGCAGGCAAGCACTACCGGCTTTACAATCATTTGGGATCGCACCCTATGAAATACAAAGGCAAAAAGGGGACATATTTTGCTGTTTGGGCTCCAACGGCTAAATCTGTTTCTGTAATAGGTGATTTTAATTACTGGGTAGAAGGTGAACATCAGTTAAATGTAAGATGGGATGAAAGTGGTATTTGGGAAGGCTTTATTCCGGGGGTAGAACAAGGCGCCCTTTATAAGTATAAGATTCATTCTCATAACAATAATATTAAAACGGAGAAAGCAGACCCTTTTGCCAGATATTGCCAGCATCCGCCCAATACAGCTTCTGTAGTATGGGATGACGCCTATAAATGGAAGGATAAGACCTGGATGGATACCCGTGAGACTAAGAATAGTTTAGACAAACCATTTTCTGTCTATGAAATCCATCTTGGATCCTGGAAACGGGCCAATGAGGATAAATTTATGTCCTATCTGGATCTGGCAGAAGATTTGGTTCAATACTTGAAGGATATGAATTTTACACACGTAGAATTTATGCCGATTATGGAATATCCCTATGATCCTTCCTGGGGCTACCAGCTAACGGGTTATTTTGCGCCGACATCCAGATTTGGAAAGCCAGAAGATTTTAAACTTCTGGTAGATAAACTTCATCAAAATGATATTGGTGTCATCCTGGATTGGGTGCCTTCACATTTTCCGGAAGATGCCCATGGGTTAGGGTTTTTTGATGGTTCCTGCCTGTATGAAAACCCGGATAGAAGAAAAGGATATCATCCGGATTGGAAAAGTCTGATATTTAATTACGGCAGAAATGAAGTTCGCGCATTTCTGATAAGTAACGCCAATTTTTGGTTAGATCAGTTTCATGCAGATGGTCTCCGTGTCGATGCCGTTGCTTCAATGTTATACCTGGATTATTCGCGTGATGAAGGCGAGTGGGAACCAAATATTTATGGCAACAACGAGAATCTTGAAGCTATATCCTTTATTCGCGAACTTAATCAGGAAGTTTACAGTAGTTTTAAAGGTATTCAAACAATCGCAGAGGAATCAACTTCCTTTTCTATGGTCTCCAAGCCTGTTAGCATTGGGGGACTTGGGTTTGGCATGAAATGGATGATGGGTTGGATGCATGACACCCTGGAGTACTTTAAGAAAGAGCCCATTTATCGCAGGCATCATCAGAATGATCTAACATTCAGTATGACCTATGCTTTTACCGAAAACTTCATGTTGCCTTTTTCCCACGACGAAGTAGTCTATGGAAAGCAGTCTTTGCTCTATAAAATGCCCGGCGATGAATGGCAAAAATTCGCTAACTTAAGATTGCTTTACGGGTATATGTTTACGCATCCGGGAACTAATCTGCTCTTCATGGGTGCGGAGTTCGGACAGTCTTCCGAATGGAATTATCAGCATAGCCTTGATTGGCATTTGTTGCAATATGATTTTCATAAAGGCGTTCAGGAGTTGGTAAAGGATCTGAACAAGCTTTATCGTACATCCCCTGCTCTTTATGAAAAACAATTCAGCCCTGAAGGATTTCAGTGGATAGATTACGGAGATTATGAAAATTCCGTACTTACTTATATCCGACGTGGACATGAACCTAAAAACGACCTGATAGTTGCTTGTAATTTCACACCGGTACCAAGAGAAGGTTACCGAATAGGAATTCCTAAAAAAGGGGCATTAAAGGAGGTTTTTAACAGTGATGCCAAAAAATATGGAGGAAGTGGCAGTAAAAATAGCGGATTAAAAGTTAGCAAGACCCCATGGCATGGTCATAAAACTTCTATTGAGATTACAATTCCTCCACTTGGGATCGTAGTTTTTAAATAAATATCGCCAACTATAACGTTATAGTTCATAAATCGCAGTAAAATCGTTTTTCTTTTAAAAGTTAAAGTCTTTTTTTTGTCGGTCTTTTAAATCACCCTTTATGATTACCAATACTGAATTAGAATACAAAGGCAATTTATATCCCAACCATATAATTAAATTTAAGCGTGATACCGATAAATTTTATTTTACGTCGGAGAATGGGGTAATTCTTGAAATAACTGTACTGCGCAACAGTGCCATTAGATTCAGATATGCCACTGAAGAAGTTTTTCAACCAGATTTTTCCTATGCAATAAGTCCGGATGGCAGCAGGGGGTATAACAAACTGGAAGCCACAGAAACAAAAACGGAATATTTAATTAGCACTTCGAAAATTACGGTTCTGGTGGATAAAAAAACCATGAGAACCCAAATTTCAGATCTGGAAGGAAATATAATAAACGAGGATGAACTCGGATTTCACTGGGAGGAGAATTACCAATTTGGCGGTAATTCGGTGAAGATGAGCAAAATTACCCAAACCGCAGAAAGCTTTTACGGTATGGGAGATAAGGCCACGCATTCCAATCTGAAAGGGAAAAGAGTGAGCAATTGGGTTACGGATTCTTATGCCTACAGCAAAGATCAGGATCCGTTGTACAAGGCAATTCCCTTTTACATTGGCCTTCATAACAATATTGCATACGGAATATTCTTTGACAATACATTTAGGACCAATTTTGATTTTGCCCATGAAAGAAGGAATATAACTAGTTTTTGGGCAGACGGCGGAGAAATGAATTACTACTTTTTTTACGGACCTGAGATGTCCAAAGTAGTGAGGGCTTATACAGATTTAACCGGCACACCGGAAATACCGCCACTTTGGGCATTGGGTTTTCATCAGTCTAAATGGAGTTACTTCCCTGAGAGCAAAGTAAAGAAAATTGCCGCGAAATTCAGGGCGTTAAAAATACCATGTGACGCCATCTATCTGGATATAGATTATATGGATGGATTTCGCTGTTTTACGTGGGATAAGAAAAAATTTCCCGACCCCAAGGCCATGATACAGGATTTATACAAAGATGGCTTTAAAACTGTGGTCATGATAGATCCGGGAATTAAAGTAGACAAAGATTATTGGGTATACCAGGAAGCCTTGGAAAATGATTATTTCTGTAAAAGGGGCGATGGACCCTTAATGCGAGGTAAAGTCTGGCCGGGAGAATGCAGTTTTCCTGATTTTACAAATCCGATAGTCAGGAAATGGTGGGCAGGACTTTATAAAGAGTTAATGTCAGAAACTGGCGCTCATGCAGTTTGGAATGATATGAATGAACCCGCCATAATGGAAGTTCCCTCGAAAACGGCACCCCTCGATACAAGGCATGATTTTGATGGCCATCCATGCAGTCATAGAAAGGCACATAATATTTATGGCACTCAAATGGTAAGGGCAACTTATGAAGGTGTAAAAAAATACGTTTACCCTAAACGACCCTTTGTAATAACTAGGGCGGCTTATGCCGGTGCTCAGCGTTTCTGTTCTACCTGGACCGGTGATAATGTTGCTACCTGGGAACACTTGTGGATTGCCAATGTTCAAGTTCAAAGAATGTGCATGAGCGGTATGTCTTTTGTTGGTTCAGATATAGGAGGATTTGCAGAACAACCTAATGGTGAGCTTTTTGCCAGATGGATACAATTGGGTATTTTTCATCCGTTTTTTCGGGTGCACTCCAGCGGAGACCACGGAGATCAGGAACCATGGTCATTTGATAAAGAAGTAACCAATATTGTTCGGAAGTTTATTGAATTAAGGTACCAGCTTCTTCCTTACCTGTATACCATGTTCTGGAAATATTCTAATGAAAATATTCCTATGCTAAAACCCCTGGTTTATTTTGATCAGGAGGATCATCAAACGCATTTTAGAACTGATGAATTTATATTTGGAGATCAAATATTAGTCTGTCCAATTCAGGAACCAAATGCAATGGGAAGAAGAATGTATATTCCCAGAGGTAAATGGCATAATTTCTGGACGGGTGAGGTTTTAGATGGTGGCATGGAAAAATGGGTTGCCGCGGATATAGATAAAATCCCGATTTTTATTAAAGAAGGCGCAATAATACCAAAATATCCTGTCCAGCAATACGTTGGCGAGAAAGTTATCGAAGAATTAATCCTTGACGTTTACTTTAAATTGGGCATTGAAAATTCCTCGGTCTATGAAGATGCACATGAGGGTTACGACTATACAAAGGGGAATTATAGTTTAAGGAATTTTAAATTGAATGGCAAGAAAAATGAATTGATCATTCAGCAGTTTAAAAATGGAGCATTCATTACGTCATATAGCTCATTTAAGATTAATTTGATTGATTTACCATTTGCTATTAAGGAGGTAGAAATAGATAATGAAATTGTTCCTCTGAAAGATCTCATAAAGAATGGAAATAATGCAATACAAGTCACTAAGGAATTTACGGTGTTGCATATAATTGGTAAATAAATATTTTGTATTTTAAACCTTAATTATTCATTAAAAATGAGCATGAAAAAGCTTGTACTGACATTCGTATTATTATTGGGAATTGCCTCTTGCAAAGTCAATCCATTTACAGGGCAG
>Ga0209536_100010056_pt1 | contig 13987 bp, 14 predicted proteins | sample DeeMarSeWOR28_12_FD_187461 | JGI IMG/M metagenome (GOLD analysis project Ga0209536, IMG submission 187461) | Marine sediment microbial communities from White Oak River estuary, North Carolina - WOR-2-8_12 (SPAdes) (version 2) | ecosystem: Environmental > Aquatic > Marine > Intertidal zone >...
TTGCGCCTTGGCCACCGCGTAGCGCGCGTCGTTGACCTGCGCCTGACTGTAGATGTCCATCAGGTCCACCGCCAGCGACGGGGTGGCCGTCAGTATCGCAGCCAGTGCGGCGATTATTCGGATTGTCATTTGTTTTCTCCTCCATTGCTCGCTGTTACTTCGCCATTTCCTCGACTGGTTCGCCATTTCCTGAACCGGCACGTTTTCTTCCGATATCCGCCACCGCTCGTCCGGTGTCACTGCAACTGACCCGTTGGTGCGCCCTCCCTTGTAATCACGCCAGGCAAGTAGTATGTCTCGCCGCCGCGCTGCGTCCATCGCGCTCTGGCGGCGGGGTTCGAAACCAGCCCGGCCCTTGCCTGCGGCACACGCTCCTGCATCGCCCGGTAATCGGCCCTGGCTGCGGCGGTACGCGTATCGTTCTGGCGAGCCAGGCGGTAGACGTCCAGCAAATCCACCGCCAGTGCAGGGGTACCGAGACAGGCGGTAAAAAGCAGCAATCCGCGTATCACTGCTTGTTCCCCGAATTGGTCGCCGCTGCGCCCCGGAGCTGCGAGGCCGCCGCGCTTTGTTCGGTTGTCCAGTGGCGGCTTCCCGTTCCCCGGTCGGCCGTCTTGTCCAGGCCGCGCAATATCAATTCAAGATGCGTGTCCAGGTATGTCACCGGGTCCAGCTTGCCGCTGTCGCACTGGTCGAACGAAAACCGCCAGACCGTCAGCAGCCACAACGGCGCGATGACCAGTCTCATTACGTAATCGACGTCGACCGGGATGAACTCACCGCTGTCGATACCGCGCTGTACCGCCGCCGCCATCAAACGGTGGCCGCGGCTGATCACCTCGTCGTAATAAAACTGGGCAAGCTCGGGAAAATTCCCGGATTCGGCAATCATCAGCTTCGGTATGCCGCCAAGCCGGGTGTTGCCGACCGACACCCACCACCCCGTCACAAGATCGCGGATCAGTTCGCCGGCCGTGCCGCGATGGTCCTCGAGACGCCTTTCGGCGCGCTCGATTGCCGGGACGATGCCACCGCGCACGACGGCCTTGAACAGGTCTTCCTTGCTCGGGAAGTACAGGTACAGGGTGCCTTTGCTGACGCCGGCCCGGGCAGCCACGTCCTCGAGCCTGGTCGCGGAGAAACCGCGTTCGACGAACAAGTCGAGGGCCGCTGATATGAGTTCCGCCGGACGCGCTTCCTTGCGCCGGGTCCAGCGGCGGTCTTGCCGGGGATGTGCCATTGCCAATTAACTGACCAGTGAGTCATTAATATAACCGCATCACCCTTCAACTCAAAGAGCACCAGCCGCTTTTTTTACCTTGAAACATCGACGGACAACCTATACTTGACCGATATGAGAGAAATGCTCCGCCGGTCTTCCGACAAAGCCGGCGATGAAGGCGAGGCAGGAACGCACCGGCAGGATGCCCGGCATCGCCGCAGGTACGGACCCCGCTTGCGCCCAATCCGGCAGCATCCCGGTTACCACGCAGGCGCTGGGACCGATTCGCGCAAGCGGCAACGTTTTTTCGCTTCCGTGGCGAACGCAACATGACCTTACAGCACACCAGACCGCCGGCCGTAGCCGGATCGTTCTATCCTTTCGCGGCCGACGAACTGCGCCGCGATGTCGAGTCCTATCTGGGGACGGTGCAACCAGTTCCCGATGGCGACCCGCTACCCAAGGCGGTGATCGTGCCGCACGCCGGCTACGTATATTCCGGCCCCATTGCTGCCGCCGCCTATGCGCGCGCAGCCGCGCTCAAGGGCGTGGTCGAGCGCGTGGTACTGCTCGGACCGGCACACCGCGTGCGCCTGCGGGGCATCGCATTGCCCGCTGCCACCCGCTTCAGCACCCCCCTCGGAGTGGTCGACATTGACCAGGACGCAGTCGCGGCCATCAGCGGCCTTCCACAGGTGATCGCCAGCGACGAGGCGCATGCGCTGGAGCATTCGCTCGAAGTTCAGTTGCCTTTCCTGCAAACCGTGCTGGGCACCTTCAAACTGGTACCGTTGGCCGTCGGCGATACGCCACCCGAACAGGTGGCACAGGTTCTGGATCTGCTGTGGGGCGGAAATGAAACACTCATTGTCATCAGCTCCGACCTGTCCCACTACCTGCCCTACCCCAACGCCTGCGCCAAGGACGAATTCACCGCCGAAACGATATTGCGCCTGCAACCGCGTCTGGACCACCAGCAAGCCTGCGGCGCCACGCCCATCAACGGCCTGCTGATCGCCGCGCGCGCGCGCAGGCTCGAACCCCGCCTGCTGGACCTGCGAAACTCCGGCGATACGGCCGGCGACAAATCGCGCGTCGTCGGCTACGCATCATTCTGTTTCAATGACCGCAAGAACTGATTCCTTTCCACCGGATTCTTCCGCGATGCCTGCCGCTGACAGACAAGGCGAAATCCTGCTGCGTCTCGCCCGCGCCGCCATCGCCAGGCGGTTCGGCCTGATGCTCGAATGCAGCGACAACGAAACGTTTCTCCACGAGCCGGGCGCAAGCTTCGTCACGCTCAAGTACGAGGGTCGCCTGCGTGGCTGCATCGGCAGCCTGCAGGCGCACCGGCCGCTGCGCGAAGACATCACGCACAATGCCCAGGCCGCGGCCTTCCGCGATCCGCGCTTCTCGCCACTGAGTGCCGCCGAATACAACCAGATCGCCTTAGAGGTGTCACTGCTCTCGCCGCTCACCCCGATGCGCGTCGAGGACGAAGCCGATGCACTTGACCAGCTTCGCCCCGGCGTCGACGGCGTCGTACTCCAGCACGGCAGCAAGCGCGGCACTTTCCTCCCGCAGGTGTGGGATAGCTTGCCCGATCCCGGGCAGTTTCTGACGGAACTCAAGCGCAAGGCCGGACTGGCCGCGCATTTCTGGTCCGCCGATGTGCAGCTGTTCCGGTATGGTGTTTACAAATGGACCGAAGACTGAACATGACAACGACGAACCAACCGGTTGCTCCCCAGGCCGGCCCGGCGGAATATCGCGCCCGCTGGTGGCATCTTCTCGAAGACGGGCGCATGCAATGCGATTTGTGCCCGCGCGATTGCCGCCTGCACGATGGCCAGCGCGGCGCCTGTTTCGTGCGCCAGCGCAGCGGCGATGAAATGATCCTGACAACCTACGGACGCTCGTCCGGTTTCTGCGTCGACCCGATTGAGAAGAAACCCCTGAATCATTTTTATCCCGGTTCGAAGGTGCTTTCGTTCGGAACGGCCGGGTGCAATCTCGCGTGCAAGTTCTGCCAGAACTGGGACATCTCCAAATCGAAAAGCATGGACCGGCTGGCGGACCAGGCGACTGCGCAGCAGATTGTCGCGGCGGCGAAGCAAACCGGTTCGCGCAGCATCGCGTTTACCTACAATGACCCGGTGATATTTGCCGAATACGCGATCGACATCGCCGAGGCCTGCCGGGATCAGGACATCCGCACCGTCGCGGTGACGGCGGGCTACATTCACGACGCACCGCGCCGCGAGTTTTTCGCCGCGATGGATGCCGCGAACGTCGACCTCAAGGCATTCACCGACGAGTTCTACTTCAAGCTCACCGGCGCACGGCTGCAACCGGTACTCGATACGCTGAAGTTCCTGCGCAACGAGACCGACGTCTGGCTTGAAATCACCACTTTGCTGATTCCGGGAAAGAACGACTCCGACGACGAGTTACTGCGCATGTCGCAGTGGATCCGTCGCGAGCTTGGTCCGGATGTGCCGCTGCATTTCACCGCCTTCCATCCGGAATGGAAGATGCGTGACATCGGCCCGACGCCGGCGCAAACGCTCACGCGCGCCTGCGCCATTGCCCGCTCGGAAGGACTGAATTACGTCTACACCGGCAACGTGCACGACACCGAGGGCGGAACCACATCGTGCAAGCACTGCGGCGATGCCCTGATCACCCGCGACTGGCATCGCATCCTGCTCTATCGCGTGTCGGCCGAGGGCCGCTGCCTCAATTGCGACACGCCGGTGCCCGGCCGATTCGAGAAATTCAACGGCCAGTTCGGCAACCGGCGAGCGCCCATCGTCATCAACCCGGTGATGACGGGCACACCCCTGGCCCACTCCGAATAAATCGAGCACACGTTGATTCAGCCGGTTGTCACTCCAGTCAGTATTCCGCTTGAAGTAGGCCGCCTCGAAGGCGAACTGACCGTTCCCGAAAGCGCAGCCGGTCTGGTGCTGTTCGTGCACGGAGGCGGCGCCAGCCGCCATAGCCCGCAAAACAGGACGATCGCGGGCGGCTTGCACAAGCAGGCGCTCGCCACGCTGTTGTTCGATCTGCTGACACCGGTTGAGGATTCACGTCAGGGCAATCGCTTTAACGTCGACCTGCTTGCCGACCGGCTGGAACTGGCAAGCAACTGGATCAGCACACAGGCGAACCGGCCCGGGCACGGCATTGGCTATTTCGGCGTCGACACCGGCGCCGCTGCGGCACTTCGCTGCGCCGCCCGTGTCGAGGGAATCAAGGCCGTGGTATTGCGCGGCGGGCGGCCGGACCTGGCCGGGGCAAAGGCATTGTCCGGCGTGAAAGCGCCGACCCTGCTGCTCGTCGGCGGCCGCGATTCCTCTGCGATCGCTGTCGGCCGCGAAGCGTTCGCGAAAATGCAATGCGAAAAACAACTGCACGTCATCCCCGGCGCGACGCAACGATTCGAGCAACCGGGCACACTGGACCAGGTCGCGAGCCAGGCCGCAGCCTGGTTCATCCGCTATTTCAGGGATTGAGCAGTCTGACGACTTCCTCGTCGGTCACCTGCGCGAAATCGCGGTAGAACTGCCCGACCGCGTAAAACTCTTCCGGCGCATGCAGACAAACGACCTCGTCGCAACTGGCCCGAACCCGGTCGAGCGTTTCCGGCGGCGCGACCGGGACCGCGCAAACCAGCTTTTGCGGTGCGCGGGCACGCAAGGCATGTAGTGCCGCGATCATCGTGGACCCGGTGGCCAGACCGTCATCGATGACGATGACCACTCTTCCTCGCGGGTCACTCGGCGCTCGATGCGCGGTATACAGTTTGCGGCGCTCGCTGATCGTTTTCATCTGGGCGGCTTTTTCACGATCGATGTAAGCCTCGTCCGCGCCCGCCGCGGCCGCAGCGGGACTGATGTAAGACCAGCCTGATTCGTCCACCGAACCGATGGCGTATTCGGGATTGCCCGGCGCGCGCAGCTTGCGCACCAGCACGACATCGATGTCGCCGCCGAGTCGATCCGCGACGATGCAAGCCATTGGCACCGCGCCGCGCGGAATACCGAGAATCAGCGGCTTGCTGTTGCTGTACCCGGCCAGCGCATCGGCCAGCTTTTCAGCCGCGTCGTCGCGGTTGGCGAACAACCTGCCGGAATTCATGCGCTCGCGCGTTCCTGCAGAGCCGCTTCGGCCGCAAGCTCTGCCGCCTTCAAGGTATTGGCGAGCAGCATGGTGATGGTCATTGGCCCGACGCCGCCCGGCACCGGCGTGATGTAACCGGCTTTTTCGCGCACGTTTTCGAAATCGACATCGCCTGCGAGCTTTCCGCTCGGCAAGCGGTTCATTCCGACATCGATCACCGCGGCGCCTTCCTTGATCATGTCAGCCGTTACCAGGCCCGGCTTGCCGACCGCCGCCACCACGATGTCCGCGGTCTTCGTAAACAATGACAGGTCGCGGGTCTTCGAGGTACAGATGGTCACGGTCGCGCTACGCGCGAGCAGCATCAACGCCATGGGTTTGCCGACGATATTGCTCCTGCCGATGACCACCGCATTGCAGCCTTCGATGGGAATTCCGTAATGATCCAGCAAGGCCATGACCCCATGCGGCGTGCATGGCGGAAAATCGCTCTCGCCGGTAACCAACGAGCCGACGTTGTGCACGTGAAACCCGTCAACGTCCTTGTCCGGCGAAATCGCCTCCAGCACTTTCTTGTTGTCTATGTGCGCCGGCAACGGCAGTTGCACCAGGATTCCGTGAATTCGCGGATCGTTATTGAGTTCGGCAATCTTCGCCAGAACCAACGCCTCGGCTGTCGATTGGTCGTAGCGAAACACCTCCGAGTGCATGCCGACGTCGCCGCACGCCTTGGCCTTGTTCCGCACGTATACCTGCGACGCCGCGTCTTCGCCGACCAGAATTACCGCCAGACCCGGGCGCACGCCCCTCAAACCAAGCGACTCCACGCGCGAGCGCATCTTGGTGCGCATCGTTTCCGAAACGGCGCGCCCGTCAATAATCGTTGCTGTCATAACACCTTGATGAAACCAGAAGAAAAAACCTGAACGCTTGAAAACCGCGTATCGCGGCGACCCTGTCTCAGCCCGATTTTTCAACCTCGGCAAGCGTTGAATAAAAAACCGGACCGTGGCCCATGTCCGCTTCGCGCTGGCTGGTCAGCGTATTGACGTTGACGCCGTTCTTCATGTGCGAACCCTGGAGTTGTTTCGGCGCGCCGATTACCCCCGGCAACAAGCCCTCGACAACGTGCGCGTAGCCAAACGTCTCGCCCCGATCGTTGTACAGCCGGCAGAAGTCCCCCGATTGGATGCCGCGCGCGCTGGCGTCCTGCGGGCTGATCTCGATGGTCGGCCGCGACAGCATTTCCTGCAGCCGCGGCACGTGCTGGAAGCTCGCGCCAATAAAATAATGCGTCGCGGCGCTGATGACCTGCAAGGGATACCGGGATGCGGCCTCCCTGTTCGCCAGACCCTCGGCCTCGGGCAGGTGCGCCGGCAACGGGTCCAGCCCCCTTTTCTCCATCGTCTCGGAGTAGATTTCGATCCTGCCCGATGGCGTCGGCCACTTGCCCGAATTCACGCCCTTGCGTCGTGGCGAATCCACGGCAGCCCTCGCCCAGCCCCGCTCCCTGAGCAGTTCCAGCGTCACGCCTTCGAACAGCGGATTGAAATCCGGGTCGATGATTGCTTCGAGCATTTCCTCGTCGGTTTCCGAGAAGCACGGCTCGTCATAGCCCATCTTGCGCGCCAGGCGCCGGAACAGTTCGCCGTTGTCGAGGCTCTCGCCGAGTTTTTCGATGGCTGGTTGCGACAGTCCGAAATAATAGGTGCCGTAAGCGGCCAGCAGGTCCATGCGTTCAAGCGCGGTGTCCGCCGGCAACAGGATGTCGGCATAGTCGGCGCTGTCCGTAAAGAAGGTATCGTGCACGACCGTGAAAAGATCGTCGCGCGCCATGCCCTTGCGCGCATCCACAGTGTCGGGCACGCAGTTGGCCGGGTCCGAGTTCCATACGAACAGGGCCCGCACCGGCGGCTGGGCCTCGTTGAGCGCCTTGCCCAGCTGGATCATGTTGAAGGTGCGCGGCTTGCGCCCGGCGAGCAAATCGGTGCGCTGGAACTTCGCCATGTCGATCGCCCGCATCTCGCCGCCCGAGGACATGCACACCCCGCCCTTGCCCGCCATCGCACCGGTAATCGCCGGCAGCAGCTTGATGGCGCGCGTCATCGAGCCGCCGTTGTCATGGCGCTGGATACCCCAGTTCACCCGGATGAACGACTTTTTCGTCGACGCGTACAAGAGCGCCAGCCTTTCGACATCGGCGGCCGCTACCCCGGTGATGCGCTCGACGGCGTCCAGCGTGTAGTCACCGAGCCGTTCGTCGATCAGGCGTTCCCAGCCAACGGTATGGGCTTCGAGGAACCCGACGTCGTGCAAGCCATGGTCGACGATGACTTTCATCATGCCAAGGGCCAGCGCCGCGTCGGTCCCCGGCCGCGGCTGGATGTGCCAGTCGGCAAAGGCCGTGGTCCGCGTCACTCGCGGATCGATGGCGATGACCTTCGCGCCGTTGACGCGCGCTTCGTTGACAAACGGCATGGCGTGAACGCCGGTCGTCACGAGGTTGGTGCCCCACAGCAGCACCACTTCCATGCCCGGCAGGTCTTCGATATTGGCATCGCCAACCCGGCCGGTGGTGAACATCTCCGCCGCCGCGCCGGCGGCCGTGCAAATCGTGCGTTCGAGCCGGCACGCGCCCATGCGATTGAAGAACCGCTCGCCCATGCCGAGAAACCCGAGCAATCCGAGCGTGCCGGAATAGGAAAACGGCAGTACCGCTTCCGGCCCGTCTTCGGCGATGATGCCCTTCAGACGCGCAGCGATCTCGTCCAGCGCCTCGTCCCAGCTGATGCGATGCCATTTGGCGCCCGGGCCCTTGGGCCCCACCCGGCGATGCGGATAAAGCACGCGCCGGTCGTTGTAGACCAGATCGAGGTAGTTGTTGACCTTGTTGCACAGGTAGCCGCGCGTGACCGGGTGGCTGGGGTCGCCCTTCACTTCGATCGCCCGGCCGGAACGCGTGTCAACCGTGACGCGCATCGAGCACGCGTCCGGACAATCATGCGGGCAAGAGACGTGGACGGTCTTCAGATGCAGGGCGTCGCGGTTCTGGGGCGCGGGTTCCATCGTACTGTCACCATCGAAAAGCGGGAGCCGCTATTCTACTCCCACGGCCACCGGAACGCCGCCTCACAGTGCCCGCAAACAACGTTCTCGCCGGCGTGAGACCATAATCGTTCCGGATGCCGAAAGGCCTTGCCTCGCAGTCTGGGTGCCGCGCGTAACGGCCAGAAGCGGCAAGTGAAAACAGATATCGCATCATCCCGCGTACCCCGGTTTCGAGCGTGCTCCACCAGACTCCATCGCTCGCCGGACCGCACGGGAAGGAGAACGGAGAAGCACGATGGAATCAACCGCCCCGACTACCCCCGCTTTGCATCACCGGCTGCGGCAACTCGTCAACCGCGGTGGAGAACTGTTCGGACTGCTGGGGATTCGCCTGCTGCTCGCCTGGGAATATGGCGTGGCCGGGCTGACAAAATTTCGCGGCGAAAACTGGTTCGATCACGTCCAGGGCGACTTTCCCCTGCCGTTCAGCCTGTTGCCGGTCGAGTTGAACTGGGTGCTGGCTACCTGGAGCGAACTGCTCGGCGCTGCAGCACTGGCCATCGGCCTCGCCACCCGGTTCTTCGGCATTGCGCTGTTCATCCTCACCGCCGTCGCATGGGCCAGCGTGCATGACGGAAACGGCTACAACGTCTGTTACAACGGCTTCAAATTGCCATTGATTTATCTGGTCATGCTGCTGCCGCTGATCCTGAGCGGACCGGGAAAACTCAGTGTCGATTACTGGTGGCTGCGGCGCAACGCCCCGAAAGCCTGATCGCCGGGAGGGGCGCCGCAGCGCGGCGCAAAACCGGCAGTCTGGCTACAGGCTGATTAACAGCATCTCGAACTCGCCAAGGTCCAGCTTGCCGTTTTGATCGACGTCAGCGCGATCGAAAAAGCGCAGCATCGAAGGATCTTCGGCCCGCAACTCCGTGCGGCTCAGATACCCGTCGCGGTTCGCATCGGCTTTCAGCAGCATCGGTTGCGCTTCTTCGCGGACGTAGAAACCGGCGCTCGCCGGTTGGGTGAACGCCAGGCCGGCCACTATGCCAACCAGTGGCAAGACGAAAAACCGCGCTGCGCGAGATGAAAGAAGCATACTGACTGACCTCCCGTTACCTGAATTTATATCCCTGTGACCGCTAACGCACGACGCGGGTTCCGGATGACAAGCGAAACCGCGCAATTTCCCGGGCTGGCCGCTGCAGTAACATCGAACCTTGACGGCCGGCCGCGTTCACAGGAGCATCGACCGGCAGGGCAAGACGCGCGCCTTTCCCGCATGGCGCAACGGCCGGCAGTCCGCCGCCCGTGGCAACTGCGCGGATACGCCAGCGCCGATGGCAACACTCAGGAGACATCAGTATGGACATCAAGGGACTGCATCATCACGCGGTACGTTGCCGGGACTCCGGCGAAACCCGCGAATTCTACGAGGATTTTCTCGGCCTGCCGCTGGTGGGCGCGCTGGAAATCAAGGAAACCAAGAGCGGGCGCGAGACGCATACGCTGCACACCTTCTACCGGATGGCGGACGGATCGCATCTCGCCTTCTTCGAAGCGCCCGACATGCCGTTCGATTTCAAGGACCAGCACGACTTCGACCTGCACACCGCACTCGAAGTCGACGAAAAAACCATGCACGCGATGATGAAAAAAGGCCGCGAAGCCGGCATCGAGACGCGCGGCGTCAGCGACCACGGCTTCATTCACTCGATCTATTTTCGTGATCCGAACGGTTATGTCGTCGAACTGACCTGCAAGCAACCCGGGCACGACGCCGCAATGGACCCGAACACCAACGCAGCACGCGACATCCTCAATCGCTGGCAAGCCGCCAGGGGGAAGGCCTGAGGCGGAAGACCCGCTACGGCCGGCTCAGTCGCCGGCGGCTTTTGCCTGCGCCTGTTTCCGTTCGATCAGCGGCTTGACCTCGGCGGAAATTTCGAGCCGCTTGCGCCCCGGTTCGACTTCCGCCAAAGCCGGCACCTCGCGCATCGTGTTCAGCGAGCGCACCGCGAGGTCCTTGTAGGTCTGCGTGCCCTCCGATTTCCACTGGATTTCCTGCGCGCTGAGCGCGCGCATCACTTTCGCCGGCACCCCGGCCACCAGCACCCTCGGCGGCACCTCCATGCCCGCCTTGACGAAGGAACTCGCGGCGACGATCGCGGATTCGCCGATCGTCGCGTTGTCCATGATGACCGCATTCATGCCGACCAGGGCGTTGCGCCCGATACGGCAGCCGTGCAGCACCGCGCCGTGGCCGATATGGCCGTCGTGCTCGATCACCGTGTCGGTGCCGGGGAAGCCGTGCATGACGCAGGTATCCTGAACGTTCGCGCCGGCTTGCAGAACCAGCCTGCCGAAATCGCCGCGCAGGCTGCACACCGGCCCGACATAACACCCGGCGCCAACGATAACGTCGCCGATCAGCACGGCGCTCGGATGCACATAAGCCGTCGGATCGACCACCGGGCGGACTCCGTCTATTTCGTAACAAGGCATTTCGGGTCTCTACGGTAAGTTGAATTTCCGGTGAAATGAAGTACCGGTGGAACGAAGTTGCGGTGAAATGCATTCTCAGCGGCATTTACCAGCAAATGCGCGGGAAAGGCGAACCGCCCGCCGCGCGCATCGGCGAGCCTCGATTATAGTGTGGCCCCGAACCGGCGCCCCGCCGCCCACCACCCGGCACCATCCAGGACGGACACGCACAATGAACCAGACCTTTGAACAAATCCGGCTCCACGTCGCCGACGGGGTCGCCACCGCGACCCTCAACCGGCCGCAGCAGCTCAACAGTTTCACCGCGCGGATGCATGCGGAACTGCGCGAAGCGCTGGCGACCATTCGTGAAAACGACGCGATTCGCGTGATGGTCCTGACCGGCGCCGGAAGAGCCTTCTGCGCCGGCCAGGACCTGCGCGAACGCAAGCGCAGCGGCAACGAGAAACCGGACCTCGGTGCCTCCCTGGAAGCCAACTACCACCCGCTGGTGCTGGCGTTGCGCTCGCTGGAAAAACCGGTGATCGGCGCCATCAACGGCGTGGCTGCGGGTGCCGGCGCCAGCATCGCGCTCGCCTGCGACCTCGTCGTCGCCGCCGAGTCGGCGCGCTTCATCCAGGCCTTCAGCAAGCTGGGGCTGGTTCCCGATGCCGGCGGCACGTTTTTCCTGACCCGCAGCCTGGGCGCGCCGCGTGCCATGGGGCTGGCAATGCTCGGCGAGCCGCTGCCCGCCCGGCAGGCACAGGACTGGGGACTCATCTGGCGCTGTGTGGCGGACGAGGAACTGATGCCGGTGGTCGCCGAACTCGCTGCAAAACTCGCCAGCGGGCCGACCCGGGGTTACGCGCGTACCAAACAGGCGATCTACGCCGCCGAGCAACAGGCGCTCGAACGGCAACTCGCCACTGAATCGGCGTTCCAGCGTGAACTCGGGCGCACCGAAGACTACGCCGAGGGCGTTGCAGCATTCATCGAAAAACGCGTTGCGCGATTCACCGGGCAGTAACACGAGGCGCCGGCCCGGACGTTCGCGAAAGGGCCGCCCGGACATGCACATGGGCGAACCAGCCCGGTGAACCGGACGCCGCAAACCGGGTCACAACTTGCAGGCTCCGCGCCGGTGCTTCAGACTGCGCGCTTCCTTTCATTGTGCCGCTTCCCCAGAGACGCTTCATCCATGAGAACAAAACAACACATCCTCGCCCTCTTCGTACTTGTCATGGCCATTCCGGCAGCCCATGCCGAACTGACGCGCCTCGAGATTGAAAAACGCGAAGTCGTCGCCGGCGGGCAATCGTTCGGCGATGCCGGCGCCTACGAAAAACTCACCGGGCGGGCGTATTTCGAAGTCGATCCCGATCACAAGCGCAACAAGACCATCACCGACCTGAAGCGCGCGCCGGTGAACTTCAGCGGCCGCGTCGAGTTTTCCGCCGACATGGTGATCCTCAAGCCGTTGGACATGCAGAAAAGCAGCGGGATGCTGTTCTTCGAAGTGAACAATCGCGGCAACAAGATTTCTTTCGGCCGCATGCACGACACGGCGTCGAGCGCCAACCGCAACGATCCCATGAGCCCGGAGGATTTCGGCAACGGATTCATCATGCGCCGCGGCCACGTGATGGCGTGGGTCGGCTGGGGCGCAGACATACAGCCCGGCGACAACCGGCTGACGGTCGACTTTCCGATTGCGAAGGAAGACGGCAAGGCACTGGAAAGCTTCATCATCACCGAATTCTCCGACCGCAACTTCGACGGCGGCAACCCGACCTCGCTGCCACTGTCCGGCGGACCGGCATTCAAGTCCTACCCGGCCGTCTCCAGCGACAAGGAGCAAGCGCGGGCGCAGCTTTTCATGCTCGCCAGCGACTCGCCCGATCCGAGCGGTCCGGAGATTCCGCGCGGCGCGCCGGTACCGGACGAGGACTGGGCCTTTGCCGACTGCCCCGACGGCTGGCCGGGCACGCCGTCTGCCAGCCACATCTGCCTGAGGAACGGTTTTCTCAACAACCGCAACTATCACCTGCTCTACATGGCGACGAACCCGCCGGTGATGGCGCTCGGTTACGCCACCACGCGCGACTTCATTTCGTTTCTGCGCAACGAAGAAAAAGACACCGCCGGAAACGCGAATCCGGTCACAGGGCTCAACCACGTACTTTGCCAGGGCATTTCCTCCAGCGGCATGTACCTGCGCGACTTTACCTACCAGGGCTTCAACGTCGACGAAGCCGACCGCAAGGTATGCGACGGCATGCACATTCATGTCGCCGGCGCACACAAGCTGTATCTGAACTACCGCTTCGCCCAGCCCAATCCGTATTCGCAACAGCATCGCGAACGATACGTGCCGGACGTGAATTTCCCGCGCCAGTATTCGGTGCGGGTCAATCCCTTCCTGCGCTTTCCGGACGGCATTCTCAAGCGCCCGCTGTTCGACCCGAAGATCATCCACACCGACACGTCCAACGAGTACTGGCAGTTCCGCGCTGCGCTCACCGGCGCCAGCGAAGGCGCGACGATGGACTTCAACGAAACGAGCAAGGTTCGCCGCTATCTGTTGTCGAGCCTGCAGCATGGCGGCTACAAGGGCGAGGTGCCGCATCGCGGCATCGGCAACCGGCAGTGCGTATATCCCTCCAACCCGGTCCATTCAGGGCCGATGCTGCGCGCACTGGTAGTCGCGCTCGAACAGTGGGTGAAGGACGATGTCGAGCCGCCCGCCATGCGCGTGCCACGCATCGCCGACCAGACGCTGGTCGAGCCCGATGCATTGCTGCTGCCGGCGATACCGGGCCTCGAGTACAAGGGGCTGCACAACGGCTCGGGTGATCGCGACTTCGGCCCGCGCGTGCGATTCAACCGCGGCGTCGTCGACCTGCTGCTGCCGGAGGTCATCGCCAGGCACAAGGTCACCGTGCCGCAAGTCGACAACATCGGCAACGAAATCGCCGGCATCCGCCACCCGTTCGTCGCAGCGCCGACGGCAACGCTGCTGGGCTGGAACACGCGCACCCGCGAATTCGGCGGGCCGGACCTGTGCGACCTGCTCGGCTCGATGATCCCGCTGCCGAAAACCAAAGCCGA
>Ga0209536_100010057_pt1 | contig 13986 bp, 7 predicted proteins | sample DeeMarSeWOR28_12_FD_187461 | JGI IMG/M metagenome (GOLD analysis project Ga0209536, IMG submission 187461) | Marine sediment microbial communities from White Oak River estuary, North Carolina - WOR-2-8_12 (SPAdes) (version 2) | ecosystem: Environmental > Aquatic > Marine > Intertidal zone >...
GTAGGGGGCAGGAACTGGTTGAGCTTGCCTATATCAATGAACTCAAGAATATCGGTTACGAGACCATCGACAGCGAGGGATTACAATCCGTGAATAAGAAACAGAACATGGAGCTGGACTACCGGGAGCTGATCAGAAACATCCACAGGAAGAAGATCGCGGTCATCTCCTCGGTCATACTGGGCATGGACAACCATAAGCCCGGATACCATTTACAACTCATCCGGGAGCTCCGCAGGATCAGGACAGATCTGGTGAGGGTCTTTATCATGACCGCATGGCCAGGCACCCCCCTCTTCAGGCAAATGGAAGCGGAAGGTCGTGCGTCAAGGGAATGGAGTATCCTGAGGAAAGATATCCCTACCCTGAAGTTCAACCATTACACCCATGCCGGGATCATCGAGGCCCGTAGTTTGGTGATGAAGACTTTCTTCAGCAGAAAGCATGTTTTCAGGCTTGCCGTGAAATGGATGTTTATCGACCGCAGCCTGATCGGCATGCTGATCAGGATCTGGTGGAGAAGCATCACCTCGGAGAAGATCAGGACAAGACGGGCGTATGAAGTAACTTCTGAGAACCGTGAGGGCCGATAGAAGATAAACCTCTTTCATACAGATCAGATATGAAAGAACCGAACAGAGATATTTTTGACAGAATGCGTGCCGGGGAGTCCATCCCGTTCCATGCCAACTTCGGAAGATATATCCGAATCGGCCGCAATGTGTTAATCAACCATGCTTGTTCCTTCCTCGATCTGGAATGGATCACCATTGAGGATGATGTTCTCATCGGTCCCAGAGTAAACCTGACTACAGAGGGTCATCCATTGGATCCGGCCCGACGAAGGATGTTGGATTTAAGACCGGTCCATATTAAACGAAATGCCTGGATAGGAGCTGCCGCCACCATATTGCCCGGAGTGACTGTGGGCGAAAATTCCGTGGTCGCATCCGGTGCACTGGTTACAAAAGATGTTCCTGACAACATTATATATAGCTGATACAGTCTGATAAATCTGAACCATCATGAAAAACCTGATCACTTCTTTGTTATTTATACTTGCTTTTTCAGTCCATGCGCAGGTCAGTAGCGGGAATCAAAACGATGTCTGGGATGCAAGCTGGGTATATGTTCCAGGATCCGGGGAGAACACACCCGGTCTCTATCTTTTCAGAAAGACACTATCCCTTGAGACAATCCCTGAAAGTTTCGAAGTCTATGTTTCAGCGGATAACCGGTACAAGCTGTATGTGAATGAAAAGTTGGTGTCCCTGGGGCCTGCCTGGGGAGACATACAACACTGGAACTATGAGACGGTTGATCTGGCTCCCTTTTTGAAATCCGGGGAGAACATCATTGCGGCCAAAGTATGGAATGAAGGAGAGTTGAAGGCAGTTGCCCAGTTCTCCTACAGGACCGGCTTCATTGTACAGGGGACAAGTGAAGAAACAAAGGTGATCAATACCAATGAAACCTGGAAATGTATACAGGACAGGAGTTATACACCTTTGAGGCAGAGGGTACGGGGATATTATGCTGCAGGAGCCGGAGAAAAGATTGATATGAATGTACAGGTAAATGGATTTGAAACCCTGACTTTTAATGACAGCGACTGGCAACCGGCAGCACCTGTATTTGAGCGGTCAAGGAGGGGCATGGGATATGATACGAGGGGTGGATGGACCTTGCAGCCCTCCGTTATTCCACCCATGGAAATGACGGTCCAGAGGCTGGCCCGAACAAGAAAGACGGAGGGAGTTGAGGTGCCTTCCTCTTTTCCTGTAGGGAAAGTGGCAGTGGAAATCCCCGCAGCTACAACAGCAAAAATCCTGCTTGACCAGTCCTTTCTTACAAATGCTTATCCTACCCTGTTGTTCAGCGGTGGTAAGAACAGTACCATTGTGATCACATATGCTGAAGGACTGTATGATGATAACGGGGCAAAGAACAACCGGAACGAGATAGAAGGGAAGGCCATTACCGGGAGGATGGATACCATTATTTCAGATGGTACGCGTATGCAGGAATTCACTACACTGAGCTGGAGAACCTACCGGTATGTTGAATTAATGATAGAAACAAAGGATTCCCCCCTGGTCATTGAAGATTTCTACGGGACTTTTACAGGCTACCCGTTTGATATGAATGCAACACTTCTATCCGGCTCAGATGAGCTGGCGAAAATGATGGAAATCGGTTGGAGAACGGCAAGGTTATGTGCGGTGGATACCTATATGGACTGCCCTTATTACGAGCGATTGCAATACATCGGTGATGCAAGGATCCAGATGATGATCTCCTATTACAACAGCGGGGACGAACGGCAGGCTAAAAATGCGCTTAATCTGTGGGATCAATCAAGGCAGCCTGACGGGTATACCCTGAGCCGGTATCCGGACATCCTGGGCCAGGTCATCCCTACCTATTCCCTGTGGCATGTGGGCGCTTTATACGATTATCTGATGCATGGCAGTGACAGGGAGTTCGTTCAGTCCAAGCTTCTGGGTTCCCGTCAGATCCTGAACTATTTCATCTCTTATCTGGATGAGGATGGATCGTTGAAAAATGTGCCCGGATGGAACTTCACGGACTGGGTGCCGGGTTGGAGAAGTGGGACGGGACCCATGGCCGAAGACGGAAGTTCTGCTTTGATGGATCTGCACCTGTTACTGGCGCTTCAGTCAGCAGTGGCACTGGAGAAAACTGAAGGTTCGGAGGATTTTGCGGAACTTTATCATAAAATTGCCAATCAGTTGGAGCAGACCATCCAGGAAAAATACTGGGATGGATCAAGGAACCTCTATGCAGATACACCTGATAAGGATAAATTCTCGCAACATACCAACTCCCTGTCCATTCTGGCTGGCCTTGTGGGCTCTCAAAAAGCCAAAGAGATCGGGGTGACCATGCTGTCAGATACAACGCTTGCTCCTGCTTCCATCTATTTTAAATACTATTTGCACCTGGCCCTGACAGAGGCTGGATTCGGCGACGATTACCTGGACTGGCTCGATATCTGGCGCAAGAATATTGAACTGGGTATGACCACATGGGGAGAGGATTCGCAGGTAGAAACCACCCGGTCCGATTGCCATGCGTGGGGTTCCAGCCCGAACATTGAATTTTTCAGGATCCTGCTCGGGATAGAAAGTGATGCCCCGTATTTCGAAGCGGTCAGGATTGAGCCGCACCTTGGTTCGATGGAGAAGATCAGCGGAAAAATGCCTCATCCTGATGGTACGATTTCGGTAGCATATGATCTGTCAGAAGGGGATCTAAACGCTGAGATCATGCTGCCTGAAAACCTCAAAGGCACCTTTATCTGGAAGGGGCAGGTATATGAACTGAAGGGAGGCAGCAACCTGATCCGGCTTTGACACCGCAATCCCAGCAAGAAAAACTGAAACCTGGCAAATCGTGTTCTCCGTGGCATTGCCGTTATGTGAAGGATCAAGTATTTTTTTGGATTGAACATGAAATTGTTGATATTACATATTAAACTTAAGGGAGAAAGCAGTTTATCGTAATGTCTGAATTCATATGGAAATAGATGATCGTTTACAACCCGGTCATTTCCTGGAAAAGCTGAAACGCTTCTGGGATTTTTCGGGAGAGAAGATACTCCGTATAGACAAGGAGTATGATCTGAGTAATGGTTCTCCTGTTTTTACAGTGAACGGTAAATACTCCACCCGTGGATGGACAGAATGGACACAGGGATTCCTGTTTGGGTCCTCCATATTGCAATACGACAGAACCGGGGAATCTGAATTCCTGAGATATGGGCGGGATCAAACCGTGGCATCTATGGCCCACCATATCAGTCACACCGGTGTTCATGATCACGGGTTCAACAACATCAGTACATATGGTAATCTGCTCCGCCTGATGCTGGAGGGGAAGATCCCCGAGGATCCCTGGGAACGCAATTTTTATGAACTGGCGCTTAAGGTAAGCGGGGCGGTCCAGGCGGCAAGGTGGACAAAGACCAGAGAGGGCGGATTCATCTATTCTTTCAACGGTCCCCATTCACTGTTTGTGGATACCATCAGAACCCTCCGCATCCTGATGGTCAGCCATCTCCTCGGGCATCTGTTACAGGGTGAGGGGGATAAAAGAATAAGCCTCCTGGAGAGGAGCATCCAGCATGCGAAATCCACAGCAGATTATTCCGTTTACTACGGGAAAGGAAGGGATGGGTATGATATAAGGGGAAGAACGGCTCATGAGAGCATTTTCAATACCAATGATGGGAATTTCCGTTGCCCGAACGCTCAGCAGGGGTTCAGCGGTTATTCCACCTGGACAAGGGGCCTGGCCTGGGCCATGTGTGGATTTGCAGAACTGCTGGAACTCTTTGAACTCTTCTCAGAGGAAACCCTGGCCAAATTGGGTGGCAAAGAGCATATTGAAAACTTCATGCTCGAGGCGGCACAGGCAACCTGTGATTTCTATATAGACCATACCGCTCTGGATGGGATACCCTACTGGGATACCGGAGCTCCGCAACTGCATAAGCTGGAGAACTGGCAGGAGAAAAAGGCAGATCCCTTTAACCCCTGGGAACCGGTCGACAGCTCATCCGCAGCCATTGGTGCACAGGGATTGATGCGTCTGGGACATTACCTGGAGAACAGGGAGAAAGAATTAAGTAAAAAATACTGGCAGGCAGGGCTGACCGTGATGGATACACTGCTGGATGATCCCTATCTGAGCACGGACCAAGAACACCAGGGGATCCTGCTCCATACCATCTATCACGAACCCAATGCCTGGGATAACAAACCCGACAAGAACCTTGCAGCCCATGGAGAATCAAGTATGTGGGGTGACTACCATATGCGTGAAGTTGCACTGTATCTTTCAAGAATTGCTAATGAACAGAGGTACTACACCTTCTTCGGCTGCGTGGATCCCGCAAGGATAAAATGAGATGATCATGGCGACTGAGATTCAAGAACTCAACAGACTGTGCGTACACACCATGACAACGAAACCGCTCAAATTTGAGGAGGCATGTTCGAAGTATGCCGGGGTTGGAGTTAAGGGGATTTCCATCTGGAGGGATGCGGTTCAGGGGATATCCGCAGCAAAGGTAAAAAACTGTCTGAAGGAAAACGGATTAACAGCTGTTTCCTATGTCAGGGGCGGATTTTTTCCTTCGACGGATCAGGCGAAGAGAAAAGCTGCAATCGAAGATAACCTCACCATGCTGCAGGAAGCATCCGAAATGGAGATACCTTTATTGGTGATTGTCTGCGGTGCCGATCCCGGTCAACCGCTTCAGACCTCAAGGGAGCAGATCCGGAACAGTATTGGAGAGATTTTAGGGGAAGCTGCAAAACTGGGGGTCAGGCTTGCCATAGAACCGCTTCATCCCATGTACGCAGATACCAGGTCGGCAATCACTTCCCTGAAGCAGGCCAACGATATGGCCGAGTATTTCAATGATGAAACACTCGGGATCGCGGTGGATGTGTACCATCTCTGGTTTGATGACGGGCTTAAAGAACAGATCAACAGGTGCGGTCGGCATAACAACCTGTATGCGTTCCATATCTGCGACTGGAAGGTGCCCACCACGGATATGCTCACCGACAGGGGACTGATGGGCGAGGGATGCATTCCCGTAAAACAGATCAGGGGCTGGATGGAAGAGGCCGGATTCTCAGGATTTAACGAGGTGGAGATTTTCTCGGAGAGGCATTGGGCCCTTGACCAGGATCGGTTCCTAGCGGACATAGTTGATGCTTATCGAAATCACTCTTAAAAGATATTTTCAAGTTACCCAAGATGAAAACACACAACGTTGGTATTATCATGAACGGCGTGACAGGAAGGATGGGAACGAACCAGCACCTGATGCGCTCCATAATGGAAATAATAAAGCAGGGGGGTGTGAAAATCTCAGAGGATGAGACCATTGTTCCCGATCCCATACTGGTTGGAAGGAACAAGGTAAAACTACGGGCACTCAGCGAACTCTCGGGAGTTAAAAAATATACCACCGACCTGGAGCAGGTGCTGGACGATCCAGCCTATGCAGTCTATTTTGACGCCCAGACTACCGGCCGTCGAGCCAGAGCGGTAATGCAGGCCGCATCCAGAGGAAAGCATATATATTGTGAAAAACCTGCGGCGTCGGATTTTAAAACCGCCATGGAGATCTACGGGCACTGCGACCGCGCCGGGGTGAAGCACGGAGTGGTGCAGGATAAGCTGTGGCTTCCGGGAATATTGAAGCTTAAACGCTTGATTCAGAATGACTTTTTTGGAAGGATCCTTTCGGTCAGGGGGGAGTTCGGATACTGGGTTTTTGAAGGAGATACGGTGCCTGCTCAACGGCCATCCTGGAATTACCGGAAGGAAGATGACGGCGGGATCATCATCGACATGCTGTGCCACTGGCGCTATGTGCTGGATAACTTATTCGGAGAGGTAAAATCCGTGTCCTGCCTCGGAGCCACCCACATCAAAGAGCGGGTGGATGAGCAGGGAAACAGCTACAAATGCACCGCGGATGATGCGGCCTATGCAACCTTCAAACTCGAAGGGGATATTGTGGCCCATTTCAATTCATCCTGGTGTGTACGGGTGCGACGGGACGATCTTCTGACCATCCAGGTAGACGGTACCAAAGGGTCGGCCGTGGCCGGTTTAAGAAAGTGCTATACCCAGCATTACGGCAATACCCCCAAGCCTGTCTGGAATCCGGACATTGATCAGCCCATCAAATTTTTCGAGGGGTGGTCGGAGGTGCCTGAACAGGAGCAGTTTGAAAATGCCTTCAAGGCACAGTGGGAACTGTTCCTGAAGCATGTAGTAAAAGATGATCCCTTCCCGTGGAACCTCAGGGAGGGTGCAAAAGGGGTTCAACTCGCTGATAAAGGTCTTGAAAGCTGGCAAAAGAAAGCCTGGGTTGATATCCCGGAGATTTAAGCAAAAGGAAAATACAGAATAATCTATACGATCCGCAATATGGGTACAAATAGTAAAATGGTTGCTTTGATTACAGGGGGTACCAGGGGCATCGGACTGGGCATAGCGACTGAACTTGCAAAAGAAGGCTTCGACCTGGCAATAGGCGGGATGAGGCCTGAGGATCAGGTAACACAGGTACTGGAAGACCTGGGGGCTTACGGAGCAGAGGTGATCTATTGCCGGGGCGATTTGAGCGATCCGTCGGACCGGGAATCTGTTGTAAACAAAGTACGGGAAAAGTTCGGAAAACTGAATTTTCTGATCAACAATGCCGGAGTGGCGCCAAAGGAGAGACTCGACCTGCTTGAGGCAACCGAGGAAAGCTTTGAATATGTGTTGAGGACCAATCTTCAGGGGCCCTATTTCCTGAGCCAGCTGGTGGCCAGCTGGCTGGTTGAACAGAAGAAAGAGAATGCAGGATTTTTCGGATCCGTTATTAATATAAGTTCGATCTCGGCAACCGTGGTTTCGGTGAACCGGGGTGAATATTGTGTGAGCAAGGCAGGCATGGCTATGATGACAGCTCTTTTCGCAGCACGGCTGGGTGAATTTGATATCCCGGTGTATGAGATCCGACCCGGTGTGATCGAAACGGATATGACCTCCGGGGTAAAAGAAAAATATGACCGGCTCTTTCGCCAAGGTTTGAGTATCCAGGCACGCTGGGGGAAGCCCTCTGATATTGGGAAAATTGTGACCGCCCTGGCTTCCGGTTCCCTTCCCTATTCCACAGGGGCGGTAATCATGGCTGACGGGGGACTGACCATCCCGAGGCTGTAGCACAGATTTCCGGGGCAGGATATATTGAAAGACAGTATTTTATGGAAATCAGTAAGTCTTCTTCTCGGTAAAATCTGGCTTAACGGCCGACGGTTGGTTCTTTCTTATGTATTCCGAAGGGCTAAGACCAACAATTTTTTTAAAAGTGTTATTGAAATGTGAGTAGCTGTTTATACCAACAGCGTCCATGGCTTCCTGAATTCGGTCACATCCCTGGTCAAAAAGATGCCTGGCATGGGAAATACGGATTGAATTGATGAAGCCTGTAGTGGTTTGTCCGATCAGAGTCTTCAGCTTTCGGTGCAATTGCATTCTGCTTAAACCGATTTCCAAAGCTAAATCTTCAACCGAATAATCAGGATCGTCCAGGTGCAGCTGCACCGTTTCGATTATTTTGCTAATAATTTTTTGGTCAAAAGTCTTATAATGCTTTTTAACGTCAATGGTGATGTTCTGCGAGGTCAGAAATGATTTAAACCGGTTTCTGGTTTCAATAATATTGTCAATCTTTTTCAGCAGGGCATCTGTATTAAAAGGTTTTGTAATGTAATCCCACGCTCCGCAATCCAATCCATATTTTTGATAGTGCTCATCCGATTTTGCGGTAAGCATCAGGATAGGAATGTGCGATGTTTCAATCGTTTCTTTTATCTTTTTGCACATATCCATGCCGTCCATTTCTGGCATCATTACATCGGTAACGATGATGTCAGGCAATTCCGTTTTTGAGAGATACAATCCCTCCACTCCGGATGAGGCTTCACTGACATGATATTGTGCCTGCAGGCAATTTCTGAGATAGGCTCTCAAATCGTGATCGTCTTCCACAATTAAAATACGCTCACGCTCCGGGGCAACAGGTTTAGTTCTTACATTCTGCAGTTTGAAATTATCCTGGGGCCATTTGTGTACCTCCTCCCCGTCATTTATTTCATTTTCTGTATATGCTTCTTTCGAGACGGGTATAGACAATACAAATTCGGCTCCGCCGTACCTGCTGTCCGAGACGATGATCTCTCCCTTGTGTGCCCTGACAAGCGTATAACATAAATGAAGTCCAATCCCTGAAGAGTAGCGTTCTTTGCCATGAAAGAAACGTTCAAAGATTCTATGTTTTTCTTCGTCGGGGATGCCTTTGCCGCTGTCTCGCACAATGATATTTGCCACGCGAAGTTGATCTTTCCATATAGGTTTCACCTCCAGCTCGATAATCCCTTTCTGTGGGGTATATTTAAAAGCATTTGAGATAATATTATACAGCACCTTTTCCATGATGTTGGAGTCGAAATAACATATGAAGTCTTTGGACTCCACAATGTTAAAATGAATATTCTCATTTTGAGCCTGCCATAAAAAGGCTTTTGTGGTGTGATGGATAAATTCAGACAGGTTACCTTCACTCACATTCAAAATGTTGATATCAGCATTGATCTTTCTGAAATCGAGTAACTGGTTGACCAAAAACATCATCCTTTTGGTGTTTTTCGAAATAACCTGAAAGCAAAATTCCTTTACCTCTTTTGCCAGGTCTTTTTGTATCAAATCGTTAAGTGGACCAATAATCAACGATAACGGGGTTTTGAATTCATGGGCTACATCCGTGAAAAACTCAAGCTTTAATTCGTGAATTTTTTGTTCTTTCTCATGATTTAGCTGATCAATATGAATCTTTTGCCGAAGCTTCTGCCGGTTATACAGGAAATACAGAAAAGCACCAAGGAATGTAATGGTTATCATACCATAAACGAGAAAAGCCCAAATGGTCTTCCATGGAGCCGGGATTACGGTTAACTTAATTTCTCTCGGATGATTACTCCATATCCCATCTTTGTTTGCTGCTTCAACCACGAAAGCGTAGTCGCCCGGTTTTAAATTTGAGTAGCTGGCAAAATGGTATTTACCGTTCGTTTGGATCCAGTCCTGATCGTACCCAAGTAATTTGTACCTGAATTCACTCTCTTTGGCATCAATAATGTTTGATCCGGCAAATTCAAAAGAAATATTGTTTTGCCGATAGCTTAACCGGATCATATCTGTTTCATTGATCGATTCTGTCAGAATCGTGCTTCCCAGGAACGCGACCTGGGGTTGAATGTAATGCTGGTGAACTTTAATTCCGGTCAAGAAGACATTGTTCACCTGGGTGCTTGGTTTTATTCCGGCAGGATTAAATACATTGATCCCATTGATACTGCCGAAGTATATATTCCCATCTTCATCTTTGTCAACACCTTCGGTGAAAGTACTGGTCGATAATCCGTCTCTGTAGGAGTACTCTTCCACCATTTTTGACCCTGGAGAGTAAGCAATGATTCCTTGAGAATTACTCAGCCATAACTGCCCCTGGTTGTCCTCCATGATGGCCATTATTTTTTTGTCCGCAATACCCGAAGAGGAAATTTGCGAAAACACATTCGATCCCTTTTGTTTTAATAATAATCCGGCATCGGTTCCCACCCAGAGATTGTCCTTCCGATCTTTGTAGAAACACCAGATTGCATTGTCGGCAATGTGGTAATTATTGGTCATCGAGCTGTGGTAAAATTCCAGTGACAGCAATTTCCCCTCATCGGTCAGGTTTATTTTATACATACCTTCGGAAATAGTGCCTACCCAGATGCAATGGGATGCATTGTCGTAATAAAGCGTGAAAATGCGTTTATTTCGAAGCAACTCGGTCTGGTCATAGAGATAATGTGCCCAGTCACATTCGTTTTTCGTCTGAATAATCAGTCCGTTATATGTTCCGTAATAGTAGTTTCCGACAGCGTCGCGACACATCGAAAAGATGTTCTGATCCTGGCTTTCCTCATGTCCCGTATTGATTGAAAGATGTTTGAACTGAAGGCTGTTTTCTTCGGAGCGGAACAGACCAAGATTACTCGTCAGGTAAATTTGACTATCGAATTTATAGAAGTTGATCGGAAAGATGTTCTGAGGCAATTCTATTTTTTCTGTAGTTTGAGTCTCTAAATTGTGAAGATAGCAACCGCCGCTTTGCATCCCGAAATAGATATTCTTGTGGTCATATAGAAGAGCCTGAACATGCTGTGATGAATTTGGATCCAGATTGATAGGGAGTTGTGTAAAATTCTTTGGGTTTAAAGATGCATAGCAAACCCCTTGCCGGTTGGCAACCCAAATAGTATTGGAGTTATCGCAATAGAGCGAAAGAATGCTGTTTGCTAATAGGCTTCTGTAGTTTTTATCGTTATCTGAAATGTTATCGATCATTCTCATTTTTGAGGAATCAACCATGTACAAACCATGGTTTAATGTGCCTACCCATACGGTATTATCGTCCGAAGCACATAACGAAACAATCACCATATCGCTGGCAACATCCATATTTGACAGGTTAAGAGTTTCCTCGTGATATGTAATGTATGCCAGGTAGCCCTGGGCGCCACCCCAGATCTTCCCATCCTTATCTGTTGTTAATTCAATTATATAGAGGTTTTTAGTTGCATCAATTTGTTGGCATATTTTATTATCCATATGCCATATCCCATTGTTTGTTGCAAAGTAGATACCTGAACTGTTTGCTGCCATCTTGTTGATCATCAGACCTGTTAGCGGTAGCTGAAGTAGTACGGGTGAAGGATGGGGATCACCTGGTTTTATTTCAAGGACCCCATTTGAGGTGGCTACAAGAATATCCCCATCATTCTCTTCAATGACATCATTAATAACTTTATATCCGGTTGGTGTTTGTACTCGCACAAACCGTTCCATTGTCAGATCGAAATAATTCAGCCCTTCTCCATCCGTACCGATCCACAAACGTTTTTGAGAATCCTCAAATAGACAAAGAATACGATTGCCTGAAATGCTTTCAGGGTTACTAGTAATTGAAGAGTAGTTCTCAATGCTATATCCATCATAACGGTTCAACCCATCGTACGTTCCAATCCAGATAAACCCGTGGCTATCCTGTACAATACAACTGACATCGTGCTGAGAAAGCCCGTCGTTTACAGTTATACTGCTAAAACGCAACTGTGCAAAGCTCTGGATAGCAGTCAGCAGCGAAAAGAATTGAACTAAGACAAAATATCTTATATGAATTCGTTTGGTTGCCATCATCACTTACCGGTATTGGATTACCCCCCTTCTTTTGTAAATATAGAAATCGTGACCGCAAATACCACAAAAGCCCCTAAAAGTGTTAAGATACAGACAATGTTTGTTACAATATCGAATGCTTCACACCAATTATATCAGGTGAGTGATGCACCGTATGACTGGTTCTATTATGCATGTTACATTACCGGATAGGATTGTTACAATTGATTGATTGTGAAAAAGCAAAAAATCATAATTTGTATACTCATAAACTGAGTGCTCATCAGGCAGGGACCATGGAGTTCATTAAGGAAGATTGCATATATATTTTCATGGATGGTAATCATGTGGTAGCTAACTCTAATAATAGAAATATATGAGAAAGTATGCACCAACCCTCATATGTATATTACTGTGGGGATTTCAGATCGTGCTCGGGCAGACAATCATTACAGGAACCGTTACCTCTGCCTCCGACGGGTCTACCCTACTGGGTGCAACCATAGCGGTACCGGGCACTACGACTGGTACGATTACCAACGACGATGGAACCTATTCTATTTCTGTTCCGGCCAATGCAAATGAATTGGTTTTCCAGTATGTGGGGATGCTCTCTCAGACAGTTTCCATCAATGGCAGGGCGGTGATAGACATCGCGCTCGAATATGATGCACTTGGAATTGAAGAACTGGTGGTGGTTGGCTATGGTACTCAACGAAAAACAACGATCACAGGTTCAGTATCAGATATTGATGCCACCCAACTTATTCAATCCCCCCAGGCCAATATCAGCAATGCTTTGGTTGGGCGAATGACCGGACTTCTGACGGTTCAACGGGAAGGAGAACCTGGTCAAAACGAGACCACCCTGCGCATCAGGGGCCAGGGATCTTTTTCTGGTTCAGTAGAACCCCTTGTAATGATTGATGGTATTGAGGCCAAAAACTATAACAATCTTGATCCCAATGAGATTGAGAACATAACCATCCTTAAGGATGCATCTGCCACAGCCGTGTATGGAGTAAGGGGAGCCAACGGAGTCATACTTATAACCACCAAAAGAGGAGAATTGGGTCGACCCAAACTGAGTATTACCTCTGATGTTGGATTCAATACGATGATTGAGCTAAAGGAGAATACAAGCAGTTATCCTTATGCACTTGCGTATAATGAGGCCCTCAGATACAACTCATATACTACCGGTACGTATATTCCAAAATTCACGGAGGAAGACATTGAACACTTCAGGACGGGTGATGATCCGATATTTCATCCGGATGTGGACTGGATGGAGCTGTTTTTTAAGCCAACTGCATTGCAAACCAAACACAATGTCAGTATCTCAGGAGGTACAAATCTGATAAAATACTTCGTGTCTGCAGGTTATTTTTATCAGGAAGCCGGCTTTAGTGATGAATTGACGGAACTGGCACCCGGTTTCAATGCACAGCATTCCTACAGCAGATATAATCTCCGTTCCAATTTCGACTTTAATATTACCAGACGTCTCTCAGCCAGCCTTCAACTATCCACGCAAGTCGACCGGAGAAAAGGGCAGAATACAAGTTATTTGCTTGACAAGGTATACAACATGCCTCCATGGCCATCGCCCGGCATTGTCGATGATAAAATAGTTAATGTCTACGACATTTATGGAGGTGATATTCTGGAGCTTTATTTAGGATCGGGATATAGCCTCGATTTTGATAATTATCTGACGACTTCACTGCGTTTTGATTATGCGCTTGATTTCATCACACCAGGCCTGAATCTGCACTCAACGATCTCATATTGGAACCGTGCCAGGGATACCAAGCGTTATAACAAAAATGTCCAGACATATAAACCTTTGCGCCTGCCTGATGATTCGATCCTATATGCCAGCCAAAATGACGATCAACCATTCAGCTTTGGGCAATCCTCGGATAAACTCAGGAAAAATTATTTTGAAGTCGGACTGGACTATTCCAGAAGTTTTGGAGATCACAATGTGGGCGGTCTGGTATTGTATAACCAGGACAAGCTGTATGATCCTGATCTTGCTTTCGTGATCCCGAACGGCCACCAGGGCCTGGTCGGAAGGGTTACCTATAACTATAGTTTGCGTTATCTCGCTGAATTTAATATAGGTTACAACGGAACAGAAAACTTCGCTGTTGG